>MDTC01045471.1_pt1 | contig 97481 bp, 89 predicted proteins | sample 811181 | NCBI WGS metagenome assembly MDTC01 (sample SAMN05326644, study PRJNA326480) | marine metagenome | isolation source: seawater | place: Pacific Ocean: North | collected 2011
CCCTTCTGCACGTGTTCGCCACGGATGTTGCCGTAACCACCGGCAATCATAATTGGCTTGTGGTAACCGCGGACTTCGCCGTCATGTTCCAGCTCGAAGGTACGGAAGTAACCGCACAGGTTCGGGCGGCCGAATTCGTTGTTAAATGCCGCACCGCCCAATGGGCCGTCGATCATAATATCCAGCGCAGAAACAATACGCTCTGGCTTGCCGTAGTGGCTTTCCCATGGCTGCTCGAAGCCCGGGATTTTCAGGTCGGACACGGTAAAACCGGTTAGGCCGGCTTTTGGCTTGGAACCACGGCCGGTTGCACCTTCGTCACGGATTTCACCACCAGAACCAGTGGCTGCACCGGAATGCGGGGCAATGGCGGTCGGGTGGTTATGAGTTTCCACCTTCATCAGGATGTGCATATCTTCCTGATGGTATGAATATTCAGCTGTTCCAGGGTTAGGGAAGAAGCGACCGGCGTTCGGGCCAACGATAACGGAGGCGTTGTCTTTATAGGCAGACAGAATGTTTTCGTTGTAGCACTCGTAGGTGTTTTTAATCATCTGGAACAGGGATTTATCCTGATCCTCGCCGTCGATGGTCCAGCTGGCGTTAAAGATTTTGTGGCGGCAGTGCTCAGAGTTCGCCTGGGCGAACATCATCAGTTCAACGTCGGTTGGGTTACGGCCCAGCTTGTTGAAGTTCTCCACCAGATAATCGACTTCGTCGTCGGCCAGTGCCAGGCCCAGATTTTTATCGGCTTCTACCAGTGCCTCACGGCCACCGGCAAGAATATCCACGGTGGTCAGTGGCGCAGGTTCAGCGTGGGAGAACAGCGCTTCGGCTGCGGCGCTGCTGCTCAGCACGGTTTCGGTCATGCGGTCGTGTAATAAAGAAGCGATAATGTCGCGATCTTCGCTTTTTGCACCTTCTATATAGTAGGCAATGCCGCGTTCCAGACGAAGGATGCTGCTTAAACCACAGTTATGCGCAATATCCGTCGCTTTCGATGACCATGGTGAAATAGTACCGAAGCGTGGAACCACCAACTGCATCTCTGCGGCAGGTTCTTTGACTTCTGCCTTCGGGCCGTAGCGCAGGATACGCTCCAGAACCAGACGCTCACTCTCAGTCAGCTCGGCTGACAGATCTGCGAAGTGCATAAATTCGGCATAAACACCGGTCACATGCGGCAGCGCCTGCTGCAGCTTGTTCAGGACTTTGTTCTGACGGAATGGTGAAAGCGCTGGTGCGCCACGCAGCTCGAGCATTGCGGGATTACTCCAGAGAGTGAGGGCAAAAAATGAGCGCGAATGATACCGGAGAGCGGCTGTGCACACCAGATTTGGTCAGGTTTTAGCCCTGACTAATGTCGTTTTCAGGCGCAAAGCCTGCCTGAATCTTTATTTCATAACAGCCGGCAGCCGTTCCTGCAGATCCTTTATCACGATCAACTCAGCATCGTCACTCGAAGGAACGGGACACACGCCGCCGCGGTAAAACAGCCAACGAAACAAAGCGCACTATAAATGGGCAATAATTGAGAATTCAGCAACAATTCGTTTCAACTTACTTATTCCTGAAAAAGTTCCCATTTAAGAAACACAATATTTTCAACGACTTAAGTCACACACCTGCCATACAACTGTCACAGGCATCTGAGTTTTAGTGAAATCTATCACAGTCATAGGTTGTTTTTTATGCAAGCTCACGGCAAAATGGGCCCAGATTAACAAATTTTGCACCATAATAGTGCACAACTTCAGGTTTTGGCATGATTTCTGGCATAACACGTCTACTGACATTAGCGGCACTGCTGACAGTGTGCTTCGGCACGCTGACTGGCGGCGTGCGCCCTGACAATGTCGCGCAGATCCGTATGGCCGGTGAAATCGTGATGATTACCCGCAACAGCCCGACCACCTACTATGAAGACCGTACCGGCCCAACCGGTTACGAATATGAACTGGCGAAAGCGTTCGCCGATCATCTGGGTGTCGAGCTGAAGGTAAAAGTTGCGGAAAACCTGAACGACGTTTTCAGCACCCTGGAGAACGGAGGCGCGCACTTTGCGGCGGCCGGCCTCGCCCAGACACCGGATCGTGATCGCTGGGTACGGTTCTCCGAACCTTATATGCAGATTTCCGAACAGGTAATCTACCGCCGTGGTGGCATTAAGCCGGAACAGGTAACTGATCTGACCCGTGGTCAGCTGGTTGTCTCGGAAGGTTCAAGCCACTCTGAACGTCTGCGCATCTGGCAGGCCACTCAGGTTCCTGAACTGAGCTGGAGCGAAAGCTCGGATCTGGAAGTATCAGACCTGTTACAGATGGTGGCTTCCGGCAACATCGACTTTACCGTAGTAGATTCCAACGAATTCCGCGTACTGCAGGCCTACTTTCCTAATCTGGCCGTGGCGTTTGATCTGAGCGAAAAGCAGAACATCAGCTGGGCATTTGAATACAGCCGTGACGACAGCCTGTTTAATGCCGCCAGCGAATTCTTTAACGCGGAAGAAAGCATCAATCTGATGGCCAACCTGGCAGAACGTTACTACGGCCATCTGGATAAACTGGATTACGTGGGTGCCCGCCGCTTCCTCAGCCAAACCGAGAAAAAGCTGGGTACTTATAAAGCCGATTTTGAAAAAGCCGCCGAACTGCACCAGATCGACTGGCGTCTGCTGGCCGCTGTTGGTTACCAGGAAAGCCACTGGAATCCTCAGGCGCGCAGCTTTACCGGTGTTCGTGGTCTGATGATGCTGACCCGTAACACAGCCCGCGAACTGGGTATTAAAAACCGCCTGGACCCGCAGCAGAGCATTATGGGCGGCAGCCAGTATCTGGCTAAGCTGCGCGACCGTCTGGAGAATGTTCAGGAACCAGACCGTACCTGGATGGCACTGGCGGCTTATAACGTAGGTTATGGTCACCTGACCGACGCGCGCAAAATTACCGAATTAACCGGTGGCAATCCGGATCTGTGGATCGATGTAAAAGAATCCCTGCCACTGCTGAGTCAGAAACGTTACTACCGCTACACCCGCCATGGTTTTGCCCGTGGTCAGGAACCGGTGGATTACGTACAGAATATCCGTCGTTACTACGACGTCCTGGTGTGGAACGAAGAACGTGAACAACACCAGGAGTTTCCGGAAGAAGGCGATCCTTCGATGCAGCTGTCTTCTTCACTGGTGACGGTGATTCCTCCACTCCTTTAGTGAGTTTTCTGTGCGGCATTTAATGCCGCTTTTTTTATTGCTGATTTGTCTTATCTCTCATCTGCAGCATCCGGGTCTGTCTCTCCCTCGCCCGTATCTGCTGCAGACTTCCCTGCCGCCTGAAGCGATTGCTTCAGGCGTTTTTTTGCCTCGCGGCGCATAGCGAAAAATTCCGACATCAGGGTCGAGCATTCCTCTGCCAGCACCCCGCCCTGAATATCCATCACATGATTATAAAATGGCTGCTGCGGCAGTTGCAGGGCACTCTCGATCGCTCCGGCTTTGGGTTCGGTGGTGCCGTACACAAGCCGCTGAATACGGCTGTGAATTAACAGCCCGGTACACATGGTGCAGGGTTCTACGGTGACATACAGGGTCGCACCGGGCAGACGATAATTACCGATGTTCTGTGCGGCGTTACGCACGGCTGCCATTTCCGCGTGAGCGCTTGGATCCAGCCCCGAAATAGGATGGTTATAACCTGCGCCAATGATTTCGCCATTAAGAACGACCACAGCCCCCACAGGTACTTCGCCGGCATCATATGCCAGTTGTGCCTGTGCCAGTGCGGCACGCATGCCCTGTTCATCGTCTGTAATTAACTGCTGCTGGATTGTCATAACGCCACCTGTATCCGATGGCGGAATAATAACGGATGTGGCCGTTTAAGCGAACGCAGCTGCAATTAAACTCTGCTAGTGAACTCCACTGCTGAACTCCGTCAGGAAAGGCTGCTGAACTCAGACGGGAAGGGATGCGGAATCAGAAACTCAGTGTCGACTCCAGACTGCGCTTTTCACGCTCACACATACGCAGCAGAACCGACTGTGCGAGTAAGCCTGAAATAGCCCCGACCATACCAGCCACGGTGGAAAGAATGGCTTTGGAAATTCCGGATGCCATGGCTTTGGGGCTGCCGGCACCCAACTGCATCATCACATCAAATACTTCGATCATGCCGGTTACGGTGCCGAGCAAACCCAGCAGCGGGCATATCGCAATAAACATGCGAATGGTGGGAAAGCCGCTGTCGAGCCCCATGCGCAGTGCGCCGAGCAGATCGTCGTGAATCTGTCTTGAGCTCCAGCTTTGCTTATCCGCGCGTAACTGCCATTCCTGCATGGCTTTGCTGCGGCGGGAGGGGTGTACCAGTTTCAGGTAAATTAAGCGCTCGATCAGATACATCCACTGCAGAAAAATCACCAGCATGATGGGATACACCACTTCCCCACCACGCTCGATAAATAACATGACATCTTCCATAACATCTCCCCTGCTCAACGTCGTAAAGAGCTGCCGCGCTATAAGATAAGAGCGCCTGCTATCAACGGAAGATTGGTACGGCCTTATGACAGTTTCTGAACAATCCGATGACAGCCGCATGACCAGCGACTGAGAGTGGCCGTCAGACCCTTGTCTGGGTTAACAAAGCGGACGTTAGCTTCTACTATGTCTGCTATCAGCAATAAACAGGAAAATAACAAGCATGTGGACTCTGACCATTTCGCCGCGTTTTGGCGACACCGATGCCCTCGGGCATATCAACAACACCGTTCTGCCGGTCTGGTTTGAAGAGGGCCGCACCCCGGTCTTCCGGATGTTTACCCCGGATCTTAATCCGCAGGACTGGCACCTGATCATTGCCAAAATTGAAGTGGAATATCTCGGTGAGCTGTTTTATGGGCGCGATATTGAACTGCGCACTTATATTCAGAAGCTGGGTAACAGCTCCATGACCATTGCTCACGAAGCCTGGCAGGACGGTAAACTGGGCGCCAAAGGCTGTGCCATCATGGTTCACTTTGATCACGATGCGAAAAAATCCGTGGCTATTCCGGACAGCATCCGCGAACAGCTGATACCGCACCTGCAGACGCTCTGACAGCGGTATATAAACCGATAAAAAAGCCCGGCTCACATGATTGTGAGCCGGGCTTGCTGTTCATAGACAGTCCAGACACAGTTCAGAGACAGTCGAGACACAGTGCAGAAAGCAGCAGTTAATCAGCTGCGGTCCCAGTTCTGTTCCTGGTTTTCCACCTCAGACAACATATCGGTCTGCATCAGATCCTGCAGGTCGCGGCCATTCTGGCGGGCGATATTCAGGCGGGTTTTTTCATCGTCCGGCGACTCCACCATTTCCTGCAGCATAAGTTCATCGTAATGACGGAACAGCTCAGCGGAGCGGCGCGCCTGATAGGCGCGGAAGCCCAGCGCCTGCAGGGCACTGCGCCCCAGCATAAGCGCCGAATAAAACGTCTCACGCTCCACATGGTCAGCACCGGCACGGATTAAATCCACCGCCTGATGACGGCCGCGGGCGCGGGCAAGAACGCGGATATGCGGAAAATGCCGCTTAACCAGCTTAACCAGATCCACCGCACGGTTATGATCATCAATAGCAATGACCAGCAATTCTGCTTCTTCGATACCCGCTGAAACCAGCAGATCCGGGCGCGACGCATCGCCAAAAAATACCTTGTGGCCAAACTTACGCACGGTGTCGATCTGTACCGCATCGTGATCAAGAATGGTGATATTAAAACCACTGATACGCAGCATACGGCCAACGATCTGTCCGAAGCGACCAAAGCCAACCACAATCGCACGGGCGTCGTGGGTATCAATTTCATCCGGTACATCCGGCTGGCCGACGTTACCCGACAGCTTCGGTAATACCCAGCGTTCATTAATATTCATCAGCAGTGGTGTAGCCACCATACTCAATGCTACCACCACGGTTAAAGGTGCGGTGATATCGCTGCTTAATACGCGGTTATCCTGGGCAAAGGAAAACAATACAAAAGCAAATTCACCGCCCTGCGCCAGACCAAAAGTGAACACAGAATTACTCTTGCCGCTTAAGCGGAACAGCCAGCCCAGTATGACCAGAACCAGCATTTTGCCAAATATCAGCGCCAGTAATAATCCACTGATCAGCCACGGATGGGCGAGCAGAAATTCGAAGTCGATACTGGCGCCAACAGAGATAAAAAACAGCGCCAGCAGCAGACCTTTAAATGGCTCAATTTCCGATTCCAGTTCATGGCGATATTCGCTGTTAGCGAGAACCACACCGGCCACGAACGTGCCCAACGCCGGTGACAGGCCAACAGTGTTCATCAGTAACGCAATTCCCACCACCAGCATCAGCGCCGTGGCGGTAAAGGTTTCACGCATGCGGGTTTCGGCAATAATGCGGAACAGATAGCGGCTCACCAGACGGCCGACAAAAACGATTGCTGCCACCACTAAAATAACTTTCAGTGCTGTTTCCCAGCCCGGAACATGATCAGCCTTATTGGCCAGTGCAGGCGAATCCATGGCCAGCAGTGGCAGGATGGCCAGCAACGGAATAACCGCAATATCCTGGAACAGCAACACAGAAAAAGACGATTGTCCGGCTTCGGTTTTTAACAGAGATTTTTCTTCCAGTGTCTGCAGCACAATGGCAGTAGAAGACAATGACAGAATGGAGCCAACGGCGAGGCTCACCTGCCAGCTGAAATCGAGCGCTATCCCGGCCAGAAAAAACACCAGTGTGGTCACCACCACCTGCAGTCCACCGAGGCCCAGCACACTCACCCGCATACGCCACAGCACGGACGGGTCGAGTTCCAGACCAATCAGAAACAGCATTAATACCACGCCAAATTCAGCAAACGACATCAGGCTTTCAACGTCGTCCCCCATCAGCCCCAGACCAAAAGGTCCGATCACTGCACCGGCACACAGATACCCCATGACCGATCCCAGACCAATACGTTTGGCCAGAGGTACAGCAATCACTGCAGATAATAAAAATACAAAAGCCTGCAGCATAAAAGAATCGTTATGCATGACTCAGCTCCTGTAATTTTTCCAGCAGGATACTGCGGAAGGAATGCGCCTGTTGCTCCAGCACAGATTGCGGTTTACGCCGTGCCTGACACACGGTAAATGGTTTTTGCCAGGCCATGCCACAGACACGGGCGGTCTGTTCATAGGGCAGCAGATAAGCGTCCAGAGGATGACGGTTACCGCCCTCTTCGCTGAACGACGTAAAGGAAGCGCCCGCAGAAGTAACCACCCAAAGCATGCGCCCGACTAACGGATCATGCTCTTCCCCGGCCCGGCCCGGTACGTCATCAAGAGCGAAGTTCAGTACACGGTCCTGCCACTCTTTTAACAGAGACGGAGCGCTGTACCAGTACAACGGAAATAAAAACACCACCAGCTGATGTTCCCGCAGGCGCTGCTGTTCCTTACCGATATTAATATGGAAGTCCGGATATTCTTCATACAGGTCGCAAAGTGTGACCTCTTCAAGATCACGGATGGCGTCCAGCAGACGCCGGCATGCCCGCGACGTCTGATGTCGCGGGTGTGCATATACAACCAAAGCCCTGGCCAATTTAACCGCCTGCTTTTTTTACGGTAAAACCGCGTTTTGTTAATTCACTGACCAGCAGATCGCGCTGATCCCCCTGAATTTCAACCACACCATCTTTTAACGCACCGCCCACGCCGCATTTCTTTTTCAGCTCTTTGGCCAGTGTTTTTAATTCAGCACCCGCCAGAGGAATTCCGCTGACCAGGGTTACAACTTTGCCGCCCCGGCCTTTGCTTTCACGGCTGACACGCACAATGCCATCGCCCTGAGGTGCTTCAGGCCCATGACAGGTGCATTCAGTAATGGGGTTACCACACTCGGGACAGGCGCGGCCAAATTCTGTGGAATAGACCAGTCCACCGGATGAAGATTTCTTTGCCATGTTAGATCATTCTGATGTCGGAAATATTGCGGATTTGTGGAACAGCGGATTTCAATATCCGCCATAGCAGACCGCTGTTCAGGCAGCAGTGACAGGGAAACGCAGAGTGACCGTGGTGCCTTTGCCCAGTTCACTTTCGATTTCCAGTTCACCACCGTGGTTGTGCATTATGTTATAGGCAACGGTGAGGCCAAGACCAGTCCCTTCGCCGATTTCTTTGCGGGTGAAGAAAGGATTCACCGCGCATTTAAGATCCTCTTCGCTCATGCCGGTTCCGCTGTCTTTGATCATAACGGAGACATATTTTTTCTGCAGTTCCCCAGCGACTTCAATGGTGCCACCGGATGGCATAGCGTCGGACGCGTTATGCAGAATGTGGCGGAAGACCAGGCGTATCTGATCAACGCTGCAACTGACCGCCGGCAGCTGTTTTAGCAGCTGATACACTTTAACCGTCTCGCTTTTATCCAGTTCCAGCTCGCGCACAGCTTCAGACACCAGATTATCCAGTGAGACATTTTCTTTGCGCATTTCACTGCTGTCAGCAAAGGTGCGCAGATCACTGACGATATTGCGCACCCGCTCCAGGCTTAAGCGCGACGTGCGCACCAGATCCGGCGCATCGCTGCGGACAAAGTCCAGATCAATACTGGTGCGCAGGGATTCCAGTGCCAACACCATAGCTTTATCGGCGATCTGATGTTCTGCCGACTGATACTGATCTGCCAGATGAATAAGCTCGGACAGGTATTCACTGAGCGTGGCGATATTGGAGTACACCACCGCAATCGGGTTATTGATTTCATGGGCCATACCTGCGGCCAGATGGCCCATGGAGGCCATACGCTGCGCCTGCAGCAACAGATCCTGAGTACGCTGTAATTCATCCAGACTGCTCTGCAGCTGACTGTTGGTGTCGTGCAGTGCCTGAGTACGGGCCCGAACTTTTTCTTCCAACTGTTCATTCAGCTGGCGTACGGTTTTTTCTGCAGAATGACGCTGCACAACTTCTTTCTGCATGGCGGTCAGCAGCGCATTCATCTTACTGACCAGATCATCCAGTTCGGAATCACGCAGACTGCTTTCCACCGACAGGCTGTACTGCTGTGGTTTATTCGGATCAATTTCCATCAGGCGGGTCATCAGACGGGTCAGCGGCCGCGTCAGACGCAGACGGAAAACCCAGATAAGTACGCCCGCCAGCACCACATTACGCAGTACATCGAGCAACAGGGTCAGCATCGCCCGCTGTTCAAAACCCTGACGGGTCAGACGCAGATCAATCCAGATCTGTAATTGCCCGATCTGCTTTTCTTCCGGGCTGTAGATCGCCGGCTCCTTAAGCGTCACGCTCTGCATCTGATAATACTGGGCGTCAGTACTCTGATTCAGCTTGGCTTCACCCAATCCGGCACGGGCTTCAAAATTGGTTTCCTGCTCATGAATTCTCGCGGCAACCACCGCCGGGTTGAGCAACAGGCTCTCGAGAATGGCCTGCATGGCGCGCTTGTCATAGTTGTAGAGAGACAGGGCCGCCGGTGAACTCTGACGTTCAAGCAGTTCGGCGGTGTTATTGAGATAGCGCTGACTTTCGCCACGATAGTCGACGCCAATCTGCACAGCACTGAACAGTACGCCAAACAGGATACTGAAGATCAGTACATAAATTGTCAGCTTACTTTCGATGGATGATAGCCGGGTAGCCACAACAACTCCTCAGTGCCTGTATCATTGCCTGCACAAGCGTGCATACAGCAGTATAGACGAGAAGTCGCTGTGACCATAAAGGAAAGCGTATCGTTCAGCGTTGTTTCAGCGGCAGGGAGCTGCGGTCGATGACTTTACGCATAACGAAGCTGGAATGTACGCCGGTCACACCCTCAATACGGGTCAGAGTGCCGAGCAGAAACTGCTGAAAGGCGTTCATATCGCGCACGATGATCTTGAGTACGTAGTCTGCGGCCTGACCTGTGATCAGGTAGCACTCCAGTACTTCGGCACAGGCCGCGACCTGGCGCTCAAAGTTCTCAAAACGCTCCGGCGTGTGGCGGTCCATGCTTATGGAAATCAACGCCAGCAGATCCAGCCCCAGCAGCCCGGCATTCAGATGCGCACGGTAGCCTTCGATCAGGCCGCTGTCTTCCAGCGCTTTGACCCGGCGGGAGCATGGCGATGGTGACAACCCTACTTTATCTGCCAGCTCCAGATTACTGAGACTGCCATTTTCCTGCAGCAACTCAAGAATATGGAGATCAATTCGATCAAGTTTGGGTAAATCGGTACTCACTGCGCCTCTCCGGGTGAATTCCCTGATAGACATATCAGGTCAATAATTATAATTGGCATAAATCGCCTCTTTCCGACACTTATTTGAAATTATGTGCCACAAAGCAGGGGAAATAATAGCAAGTTTGCAATCATTCCCGCTAATGGTACGCATATACTGTGCATATACTGTTAACCAGTTCAGCTTTCTATCCGAAAGTCGTTTCCTGACGTTGTTTGAGGAAACGGGAACACGCCAGAGACAGCACTTCACAAGAGCGCAGAGGCACACCGGAAACACAGATCCGGCTTAAACAGTAACAATATAATCCGACTTAACGCAGAAAACTGGCAGGAAACACCATGATTACGCCGAACAATGCACGTTTTGACCATCGCAAGTATCGCCCTTTCCCGGCGATCAAAAAAACTGACCGCCGCTGGCCGGATCAGTCTCTGACAGCAGCACCGCACTGGTGTTCTGTAGACCTGCGTGATGGCAACCAGGCACTGATCGAACCTATGTCCGTGGCGCAGAAGCAACGCATGTGGGGCCTGCTGGTGAAAATGGGCTTTAAGGAAATCGAAGTGGGCTTCCCGGCCGCATCACAGCCGGATTTCGACTTCGTACGCTGGTTGATTGAAGACAATCAGATTCCGGACGACGTAACCATTCAGGTGCTGGTTCAGGCCCGTGACGAGTTGATTGAACGCACCTATGAATCCCTGATCGGCGCGCGCCGGGCGATTGTGCACGTGTACAACTCCACCTCTCCGGTGCAGCGTGAAAAAGTCTTCGGGCTGGAGAAACAGGGCATCATTGATATTGCCGTAAAAGGTGCACGCAAAGTACAGAGCGAAGCCGGTAAGTATCCACAGACCGAATGGGTATTTCAGTATTCTCCGGAAAGCTTCTCCGGCACAGAAACGGATTTTGCCGTGGAAGTCTGTAACGCCGTGATTGATGTCTGGCAGCCAACGGTGGATAACAAAGCCATTATTAATCTGCCTGCAACCGTTGAAAGCGCCATGCCGAACGTGTTTGCCGATCAGGTGGAGTGGTTCTGTGACCATGTGAATCAGCGAGAGGCCGTGACCATCTCGATCCACACGCACAACGACCGTGGCTGTGGTGTTGCCGCGGCAGAAATGGCCTTATTGGCTGGCGCCGACCGTATTGAAGGCACCCTGCTCGGTAACGGTGAACGCACAGGCAATATGGACATCGTCACCATGGCGATGAACATGTACAGCCAGGGCATTGATCCGCAGCTGGATATTTCCATCGCTGACGACATCATCGCCACCGTGGAAGCCTGTACCAACATCAAGACACATCCGCGCCATCCATGGGTCGGCGAGCTGGTATATACCGCGTTTTCCGGCAGCCACCAGGATGCTATCCGTAAGTGTCTGTCGCAACAGCAGGATGATGAAGCATGGGATGTTGCTTACCTGCCGATTGATCCTCAGGATCTCGGCCGCAACTACCAGTCGGTGATCCGGGTGAACAGCCAGTCCGGTAAAGGTGGCGCCAGCTATCTGTTGGAACAGGCCATGGGCATCACCCTGCCGCGCTGGATGCAGATTGAACTGGCTCAGCCAATTCAGCAGGCCAGTGAGATGAGCGCCGGCGAGCTGGATACCGCTGACATTGTTAAAGTATTCCGCAACGAGTTTATGCCTACCACAGGGCACTACTCATTGGCCGGTTACCAGGTCGATAAGCAGGGCGGTGAATATCACATTCAGGCGTCCATTAACGACGGTGAACAAATGTTACTGATCCATGGCCATGGTACCGGAGCCATCAGCGCTTTTGCTGATGCCATGCACAAGGCAACCGGTACGGATATTCAGGTCGTGCAGTTTGATGAGCAGGCCCTGGGTGAAGGCTCAGACGCCAGTGCCATGGCCTTTATTCAGGCCAATATCCGCGGCCAGCGCTTTACTGCAGCGGCCCAGGATACCGACACTCTGTCAGCTGGATTAAGTGCCATTCTCATCACCGTTAACAAGGCCATGATTGACAGCTATGCGGTTGCATGAAGAAACAAAATAACCCGGGCGCAGGTTTCTGTGCTCTGGTAACCTGAATATCTGTTCAGTAAGACACGGTCTCCTGCGGGAGACCGTTTTTGTCTTTCAGGCTGTCTTACTGAACAGACCGTCCAGACGTTTTTTCACAGGCGTTGATGCCGGATTGTCTGTACAGGCTAAACTCTACAGGCTCAGCAAAAATTCAGCTGAAAGTTCAGGTTTATCGTGCAGGGGGAATGCTATGAACATGCTGTCGGTACGTATTAATGAGCAACAGGTACGTCTGGTGTTACGGAATAATCAGATCGCCCGAGCCATCGCCGATATTGTGCCTTTTAAAGCCCGGGTCAGACGCTGGGGCGACACCCTGATGTTTGACTGCCCTCTGCCGGTGATTCCGCAAACCAATATTGGTGAAACCGAACTGTCTCCCGGTGACGTCGCCTTCTGGAGTGATGGCAGCAGCATTATTATGGGCTTTGGGCCAACGCCATTATCCAGTGGCCGGGAGATACGTCTGGCGCATCCCAGCACCGTCTGGGCAGATGCTCTGGATGATCTGGCAGCCTTTGCCGATATCCGCACCGGCTGTGAAGTGGAAGTCGATCTCGAAACAGACCTGAAACACTCGCCGGTTAAAACCGCCAGCGGCCAATAGCCGCTGGTTTCACTTCTCCCCCTTCAGCACTGCCAGGTGGTTTCTTCGCCATTTTCCTGAATATAAGTCACCCGTGCGGTTTTAAAATTCAGGTCAACGAACAGTTCTGCGTACGATTCTCCGTGACGCCAGCCCAGACAGACACAGTCATCACCGGACGATTTCAGTTCAAAATGCCCTTCAAACGCCGGGTAATTATTACGAAAGCACATTAATTCCAGCTGACGCTGCACTACGTCTTTTTTCATCGCGTCTGCAACTTCATCCAGACTGTAAAAGTGCCGGTTAATATCCCGCGCCTCGCCGGTTAAATCACTCAGGTCGTAATCGTTTTCACCGCCGAGCAGGCCGACGTAATACACCTGGGGAATTCCCGGCGCAAAAAACTGAATGGCCCGGGCGCAGATGTAGGCATCATCGTTCTGCATCATGGCATCGTAAAAGGTACAGGTGAGCTGATAAATCGCACCCACACTGTGCGGGTTTAATGCAGAGCGACGCAGAATCGGATCGGCACTGCGGTCATTCAGATTTCCCACCAGCCCGGCAATTTCTGTCTCCGGCAAGACACCTTCCACATCCGGAATACAGATACCATCGTGGGTATCCAGCACAGTAATCATGTTGCGCGGACACATGCGCAGCCAGTCTTTTAAATAGCGGGAATTATTCGACAGCATGCAGTGCAGCATTAATGGTGGCAGCGCAAAGCCATAGCAATACATATGACGGCGACTGATGGCGTACTGAAAACTGGTGTGATCGTGTACTTCCGGCAGCACTTCTGCACCCTGCGACTGTGCCAGTTCATTAAACCAGTCGAGATGACGATAGACATCCGGTTCCACCAGAAAACAGCTGGTACCGATCTCTTTGGTGAGATAACCAAAAGCATCAAGGCGGAATAACTTCACGCCAATGCCGGTTAAAAACGTCATGTATTTAGCCATTAATTCGCGCGCGGCATTCTTGGTGATGTAATTCAGATCCACCTGATGCTCGGTAAAGGTACACCATACCCGGCTGGTCGTACCGTCGGCGAATGTCACTTCACGGAAGGGTTCTTTCTCTTTACGGATATGAATCTTCGCCAGATCATCGTGACTGATGGGCTCCATTTCATCCACATGCACAAATAAATCAGCGTATTGCGAAGAAAAGCCGTTCTGCAGAAAATCTTTAAATTCTTCAGAGTCATCAGAAATATGATTGATCACCAGATCAACACACAAATCGTAATCCGCCGCCAGGGCTGATACATCATCCCACTGACCAAAGGCCGGATCGACTTCAAGGTGCGTCAGTGGTGAAAAACCGCTGTCAGCATTGGATGGATAAAAAGGCAGCAGATGGACTCCGCTGATGGCATCAGGAAAGTGCTCTTTCAGCACCTCATGAAGATCGTGAATGTTATCGCCCATACGGTTGGGATAACAGATCAGGTGAACACCTCTGGATAATGACATGCCAGTCTCCGCGGGTTTTTGAATGAGTGCGTTTTTACCTTAACGTCTGTGTTGAGAAGTGCAAACCCGGGGCAGAGTTCCGGCTGATTTTGCGCTAATTAAAGCTTAATGGCAGCAATGACCATGCATCAGCGGATTGCAGAAACAAAAAAGCCGCACAATGAAGGCGGCTTTTTAACAGCATTGTCTGGCGCGTTATTAACGAGAGTGGTCAATAAAGTCGTCAACCATGCCCTGCTCTTCGTGCAGATCATTAACCGGATCCGCATGCGGCAGAATCAGGTTCAGCAGAATCGCTACCGGCGCGCACAGACTCACCCCTTTGAGATCCCAGCCGCCGCCGCCGATGGCCATACCACCGATACCGAACACCAGCGTCGTGGCAACAATCACCAGGTTACGCTGAGCGCTCAGATCCACTTTACCCTTCACGATGATGTTCATACCAACGCAGGCAATGGAACCGAACAGCAACACCATAATGCCGCCCATGACCGGCGCCGGAATGGTCTGCAGAATGCCACCGATTTTAGCGATAAAGGCCAGTGCGATAGCAAATACTGCCGCCCAGGTCATAACCACCGGATTGAAAGCACGGGTCAGCATGACGGCACCAGTAACTTCTGAATAGGTGGTATTTGGCGGACCACCAAACAGAGAAGCCGCAGACGTTGCCAGACCGTCACCCAGCAGCGTGCGGTGCAGACCCGGCTTCTGTACGTAGTTTTTACCGGTCACACTGCCGATGGCCAGTACATCTCCAACGTGTTCAATAGCCGGAGCAATAGCCACCGGAATCATAAACAGGATGGCAGCCAGGCTGAATTCCGGCATCACAAATGCCGGGAAGGTGATCCAGTCACTGTCAGTAACTTTGCTGTAATCCACCATGCCCATGGCCGCTGCGACGGCATAACCAACCGCAACACCGGACAGAATCGGAACCAGACGGAAGATACCTTTACCCAGTGTCGCCACCAGCAGCGTGGTAATCAGTGCTGGCATAGAAACCATCAGCGCATCAGCATAAGGAAAGAGCTCAACAGAGCCATCACCGGCTTTCCCCATCGCCATATTCACCGCCACAGGCGCCAGACCCAGGCCAATCACCATAATGATAGGACCGGTTACCACTGGCGGCAGTAAACGGTGCAGGAAGCCCGGACCACGCAGCGCAACTGCAGCTGACAGCGCCACATACACCAGACCAGCACAGAACAGCGCGCCCATGGTGGCCGGAGTGCCCCAGGTCTGGGTGCTGTAAATAATCGGTGCGATAAAAGCAAAAGACGATGCCAGAAAAACCGGCATAGAACGTTTGGTGGTTAACTGAAAAATCAGTGTGCCCAGACCCGCAGTAAACAGAGCAACGCTGGGGTCGAGACCAGTCAGCAGAGGCACCAGAACCAGTGACCCGAAAGCCACAAATAACATCTGACCGCCGGACAGAATTGTCCGCCAGCCCATAGACGAATCAGAATTCGTTTGCATTCAAAAATTTTCCCGCAAGACTATTACCAAGGGTTTTACCCAGTACCAAGGGTTTTACTTAGTACCAAGGGTTTTACTTAGTACTAAGGGTTTTACTTAGTACCAAAGATTTTATCGCCGGCGTCGCCCAGACCCGGGATGATGTAACCCTGTTCATTCAGGTGGCTATCAACAGACGCCGTGTAAATATCAACGTCCGGATGCGCATCCTGAACTTTTTTGATGCCTTCCGGTGCCGCTACCAGAACCAGCGCACGAATGCTGGTACAGCCGTGTTTCTTCAGCAGATCAATGGTCGCCACCATAGAACCGCCAGTGGCCAGCATAGGGTCAACAATCAGCGCCATACGCTGATCAATATCACCAGCCAGTTTGTCGAAGTAGCTGACAGGCTCCAGGGATTCTTCATCACGGTACAGGCCAACCACACTGATTTTTGCGCTTGGAATGAGTTCCAGCACACCATCCAGCATGCCCAGACCGGCGCGAAGAATCGGCACAACAGTGATTTTCTTACCGCGGATACGCTGACAGGTTACCGGGCCACACCAGCCATCCTGCGTGTAATCTTCCAGATCCAGATCTTTGGTTGCTTCGTAAGTCAGCAGGTTGCCAACCTCGCCCGCCAGTTGGCGGAAGCCGCGGGTACTCATCCCTTTGTTACGCATTAAACCGATTTTATGGCGGACCAGGGGATGAATTATTTCGTGAACGCTCATATTAGCCTCTGTTTCTAAGGTACAATAGTGCACATAATTTTCTCACAGAGCGGCCCCTGCTGGCAGCAGAATTTTAACCAGCTGGTCAATTTTTACTGCACTTTCAGACAATCTGAACGACAATGCCCGCCGCTCAATACTCACCGACACAGGATCATCAACGGAGACTCCGATGCCCCGCGCCTGCGCCCGACACATTCTGGTAAAAACCCGTGAACAGGCTGAAGACCTGAAAAAGCAGCTGGATGGCGGCGCAGACTTCAGCAAGCTGGCGCAGAAATATTCCCAGTGTCCGAGCAAAAAGAACGGCGGCAGCCTTGGCGAGTTCAACAAAGGCGATATGGTGAAAGCCTTTGATGACGTGGTATTCAAAGGCCCGTTACTCAAAGTTCAGGGGCCGGTAAAAACCCGCTTTGGCTGGCACCTTATTGAAACCATTTACCGCAACTGACAGAATGTGTTTTATCAATAACTGATCACCGCATTCAGTTAAACATCGCTTAGCCGGTGAGTAAGACAAGCCTCTGAGTAAGACATAGCACTGACTAAATGCGGCTTAACAGACACTGACAACATAAGGTCATGGAATGACACGTATCCCGCTGAAGGAACAGCGTGCGCTTAAACGCAAGCACGCCATCAACAACATATTCCCCTCCGCCATTATCTTTCTGATTGGTCTGATCCCCGGCTTTCTGGCCATTATCTGTTCAGGTGCAGCAGTTACTGCTGCCGGACAAAAAGAATTCGACACCATGCTGCTGACAGTGGCCGGCGCGGGCGCTCTTGGCTATGCCGCCTTTTTCTTCTTTCGCTTAGGTATAGAAGGATTTATCAACAGCACGGAGTATTACTACGAATCGGAACTAAGCCGCAAATACGGTCGCTATATCGAGGCAGAAGTCACCGAAGTCAGTATTGAGCAACGGGAAGAGTTCAGCGGCCCGAAGAACAACAGAAAAGTCTGTGAGATATTCACCGACCTGTATATTTCTACCGACTATGACGGTAAAACCCGCACCGTTATGCATGAGTTCAAAGATGATGATGGCCGGCTGGCCGAACGTCTGAAGCCTGGTATGACGGTCTCCATGCGGGTGGTACCCGGTATGCCGGAAACCCTGCGCATCGCACCGCGCAGATTGGTCCGGCAGCTGGAAGCGCTGCAGTGATCAGACACTGATAGCGGCTGCGGGCTGTGCTATTATGCGGCTTTACATCCCCTCCTGCTTTCAATCGAGAATCCCATGACCGAACCCGGACACTATTACACCCTGACCGTGACTGATGAACTGCCTCAGGGACTGTATCTGGAAGACGAAGAAGGCACCCGCATTCTCCTGCCACGCAAACAGATTCCGGCCGATACCGCTATTGGCGATCAGATTCCGGTGTTTGTGTATCTGGATTCCGAAGATCGTCTGATCGCCACGACGCAGCGCCCACGCGGTCAGGTGGGCGAAGTGGTATGGCTGGAAGCCGTGGATGTTAACAACACCGGGGCATTCCTCGACTGGGGTCTGGCGAAAGATCTGTTCGTGCCTTTTGCCGAGCAGAAGCAACGCATGGAAGCCGGCAAGCAATACGCCGTTTACATCACCCTGGATAACACCGGCCGTCTGATCGGCAGCACACGCTTAAACCGCTTTATTAAAGATGAAGTGAAAAGCGCCTGGGGCGGAGTGGAAGACGCCTACGACACAGGTAACGCGGTAAAAATGCTGATCGCCCAGCGCACTGACCTGGGCTACAAAGCCGTCGTCGATAACAAATACTGGGGCGTTCTTTATAACGACGACATCCGCAAACCTATCCGTGTTGGTCAGCGCATGCTGGGCTATGTTAAGCGCCTGCGTGAAGACATGCGTCTCGACCTGATGCTGGAACCAGCAGGTCACGGCAAAGCCGACCCACTGGCGAAGCGTATTCTGAAAAAACTGGAAGAAGGTAACGGTGTACTGGGCCTCAGTGACCGTTCGCCATCGGATTTAATCGAACTGCATTTCGGCGTCAGCAAACGTACGTTCAAAATGGCCATCGGCAAGCTGTTTAAAGAACGCAAAATCATGATTGAAGACGATCAGATTCGTCTCGCCAGTGCCGAAGACAGCAAATCGACCCGTGCATCGCGCACAGCGGCAGAGCCGGAAAAGAAAACCCAGACCAATAAGAAATCCTCAGCTAAAAACGCCAGGCATCAGGATGCCGCTGCCAGCGGCGAAAAGACGGCAAAAAACAGTAGCGCGAAAAAGGTCTACCGTAATCCGAAGGCCAAAACCGGCAAGACCTTAGGCCTGAAGAAGTAACGACTACCCGGGCAGTAACTATTGCCCGGGTAATAACCAGCGCCCGGAAGTAACCACGTCTAGAAAGACGATCCCGGCTGAGTCAGAAACTCCGTTTCCTCAGCCGTGGATTCCCGCCCGAGAATTTTATTGCGATGTGGATAGCGGCCAAAACGCTGCAGAATAGCCAGATGCTTATGCTCTGACGCCAGATTCGCCTCCAGTCCAGGCTGAGCAAACAACGTAAGCGCCTGTTTATGAGCGTCCAAAGATTCACTGTGCATAAACGGCATATACATAAACGCCCGTTGCTGAACCGGCAGCGGCTGATCAGCGCCCTTCTCCACCGCTTCACGAGCCAATAGCAGCGCCATCTCATCGCAGGCAAAGGCCTGCGGCTTCTCTCGGAAGATATTGCGCGAAAACTGATCAAGCACGATGATTTCTGCCAGACGCCCTGATGGCGTTGTGCGCCAATGTTTCAGCGCGCCGTTATGTGCCTGCTGATGCACATGACCAAAACGCGTGGCAATCTGCTGATCCAGTTGCGTATCTTTAACCCACCATTGTTTGGGCTTCAGTTCCGAGAACCAAAAATCCAGCACGTCCTGCGCGGAATCGCTCATCATATTTTCCTTTTATGTTCCCATGGAGACTGATCAGGCGCTGCCGACCGCTGGCAGCCAGCGCATAACAGAATCAGGCAAACAGCCTAAAAGCCAGCGCCGCGCTTTATGCCAGAACGCCGACAGTAATAACAGCGACGCCCCAATGATCAGACCCGTCAACGCCAGACCGTATTCAATATTGCCGTATTCCTGCATCACATTGGCGATGGAATAGATCACATAACCCAGCGCCGACACCATCAGTGCCCGACGGTCGATGGCAATCGATATCAGAGTAATCAGTGCGTACATCGCGACCACCAGCACCACAGGCGCCACTGACGCTTCCGCATTGACCAGCCCACTCCAGTAAAACACCGGATGAATCATTAACGGCGCGGCCAGTAAGTGCAGCCAGAACGCCACATCCGACTGATGACCAATACGCTGCTGATCACGGGAATCCCAGACCATGGCCAGCAGAAATACGCCGATACCGGCGCAGAAAACGTACACCAGCAGACCGTTCGCAGATAAATCCAGCACGCCACCGATCACAATCATCAGCGCCAGAATAACCGCTACGGTGCCGGCGGCGATGGTCACAGGCACACGAAAACGCAACCAGTGCAGACAGGCTCCGGTAAACACAACCACAGCCGCCAGCAACATCTGCCAGCTGTTATCACTGTCTACAATGCTGAGCATCATCGCGCTCAGGCCACCGATAAAGGTAAACAGCAGATAAATAGCCGGTAACGCCATGCGCCGGCGTAACACAAAAAACTCCGCCACAGCCCAGGATGCGACGGCCACCGCCAGATAGCGCACCGCATCTCCGGCACCGCCCAAAAGCCATGACACAGACAACAGCAATACCGTGCAGGCAATCACCACGAAGACATCATTAAAGCTGGTGATCAGGCGGAAGTTTTCTTCATCCACGGCGACCGAGTCGCGCCGCTCATTCATCAGCCGCCGGAAGTCAGCAACCGCCTCAGCACTGAACACGCCCTGTTCTGTGGCGTAAGTCAGATCGTCATCCGTATACATAGGTGTCCTGTTTCTGTTAACCCGTTGTTATTAAAAGTGATCGTATAAGCCTGTCGGAATTCTGGCCATCCTCTGAGCTTTCCTCTCAGACACCCTTTGACCTGTGCATTAAAGGTCAGGTTCAGCTCTGTGGTTATTTTCCTGACCAGTATGTCATGAGTATCGTCTTCAGCAGCTGAAACAAGTATTATCGCCTTCTTTTTAATATCTGACCGGCGCCCCGGTGCCACTCAGGAGCTCTCTGTTATGCCAAAAGCCAGTGAAATCAAAAAGAACGCTGCGATCGAATACAACGGCAGCGTGTACTTCGTAAAAGATATTGAACGTTCCGTACCACAGGGCCGTGCTGGCGGCAGCCTGTACCGTATGCGTATGTACGACGTAGTAAGCGGCCACAAAGTCGACGAGACCTTCAAGGACTCTGAAATGCTGACCCTGGCCGATCTGGTGAAGCGTCCATCCATGTTCTCTTACGCCGATGGCGACGAGTACATTTTCATGGACAACGAAGACTACACCCCATACCACCTGAACAAAGACTCTATCGCTGAAGAAGTGCTGTTTATCAACGAACAGACTGAAGGCGTACAGGTGATTCTGATCGACGGTGCCCCGGTGGGTCTGGATCTGCCCTTAGTAGTAGAGCTGGAAATCACTGACACCGAACCTTCCGTAAAAGGTAACTCAGCCACTGCCCGTACCAAGCCTGCCACCATGAGCACAGGTCTGGTTGTACAGGTGCCTGAGCATATCTCTACCGGTGATGTTGTGCGTATCAACATCGAGGAACGTCGTTTTCTCGGCCGCGCCGGTAAATAAGCGCGAAGTAAGCACTTAGTGCACGATCAAAAAAAGCGCCTGTGGGCGCTTTTTTTATAGCTGCGTGAGGCATGCACTTCAGTACATCAGCGCCGTCACCGCCGTGGCAAAGCCACACACAGCCCCCACGCTGTTGGACCAGAACAGCGGCCAGTCGCGGTCGCGCTTCAGATACGAATACGCCATCCAGGCGAAGCAGTTGACCGTGGTCGCCAGCGGCAGAATCACCGAACCCGGCTGGCCATTCAGATTCAGGCGGATCTGGTCGATGTAGGATGAGAACATCAGAATGCCCATTACAGAGGCAAACCAGCCGAGGCGGTTGATCAGTTTTTCATAGTGCTCTTGCGTGGCAGCAGCTGTTGTCATGGAACTCTCCGTTACTGGGCTGGTTTAAAAGGCATGCGCTTAAGGCTCGTTGCCCTGAGCGATGCGGGTCAGCCACTGATTTAAATACAGACGGCAGGGGCTATGTATTCAAAAAACCAACGGATTTGTTCAGGAAATATGATGGTAAAACTGACGGACCTGCCAGACTGCCCGGGTGTTCGTTTTTTCGCCGCAAAATCCGTATAATCGCCGCCATTCAACTATCCACAAACACCAGTTTCAGGACTCCTCTGTGATCTCCACCGCTAATATCACCATGCAGTTCGGTGCCAAGCCGCTGTTCGAAAACATCTCCGTCAAATTCGGGGAAGGTAACCGCTACGGCCTGATCGGCGCCAACGGCTGTGGTAAGTCCACATTCATGAAGATCCTCGACGGTACGCTGGAGCCTACCGCAGGTAACGTCAGCGTCACCCCGAATGAACGTCTGGGTAAGCTGAACCAGGATCAGTTCGCCTTTGAAGAATTCACCGTGCTCGACACTGTGATGATGGGCAACAAAGAGATGTGGGCTGTTAAAGAAGAGCGTGATGCGATTTACGCCAACCTGGAAGCCACCGAAGACGACTATATGCGCGCCGCCGAGCTGGAAGGTGAGTTCGCTGAAATGGGCGGCTATACCGCTGAATCCCGTGCCGGTGAACTGCTGCTCGGTGCCGGTATTGATTCAGAACTGCACAACGGCCCGATGAGCGAAGTGGCTCCGGGCTGGAAACTGCGGGTGCTGCTGGCACAGGCACTGTTCTCTAACCCGGACATCCTGCTGCTCGACGAACCAACCAACAACCTGGATATCAACACCATCCGTTGGCTGGAAGGCATTCTGAACAACATGAAGTGTACGATGATCATCATCTCCCACGACCGTCACTTCCTGAACGCTGTATGTACGCACATGGCCGACATCGACTATGGCGACATCAAAATCTATCCGGGCAACTATGACGACTTTATGATCGCCTCGACCGCTGCCCGTGAACGTCTGCAGTCCGAAAACGCCAAGAAGAAAGCCCAGATTGCTGAACTGCAGCAGTTCGTTTCGCGCTTCTCGGCCAACGCCTCCAAATCCAAGCAGGCCACCAGCCGTGCCAAGCAGATTGATAAAATCAAACTGGATGACATCAAGCCGTCCAGCCGTCAGAACCCGTTTATCCGCTTTAATCAGGAAAAGAAACTGCACCGTCTGGCGCTGGAAGTCGAAGGCCTGAGCCACGCTTATGAAGGCGAAGAAGCGTTGTTCAAAAACACCAACCTGCTGGTTGAAGCCGGAGAAAAGATCGCGGTAATCGGTGCTAACGGCGTGGGTAAAACCACCTTCCTGAAGTGTCTGGTTAACGACATCACACCAAGCGGTGGCGAGATAAAATGGGCAGAGAATGCCAACATCGGTTACTACGCTCAGGACCACGAATACGAATTCGCCAAAGACCTGAATCTGTTCGAGTGGATGGAGCAGTGGAAAACCGAGAAACACGATGATCAGATCGTACGCGGTACTCTGGGTCGTCTGTTGTTCAATCAGGACGATATCAAGAAGAAAGTGAAAGTCTGCTCCGGTGGTGAAAAAGGCCGTCTGCTGTTCGGTAAATTAATGATGGCGGATCACAACGTACTGATTATGGACGAACCGACCAACCACATGGATATGGAATCCATTGAGTCGCTGAACATGGCACTGGAAATGTACGAAGGTACGCTGGTATTTGTGTCTCACGACCGTGAATTTGTATCCTCTCTGGCAACCCGTATTCTGGAAATCCGCGATAACCAGATCGTCGACTTCCACGGTACTTATGATGAGTACCTGCGCTCCCAGGGCGTTGAATAAATAATGCTTTTATAAGCAATAATTTATTCATAAGGCGTTGAGCAAAACCATTAAAAAAACCGGGACGATTGTTCCGGTTTTTTTATGGAAAACCCTGCCACGGACAACTGGTCATAAAGTCTGATAAATGGACATGATGAGCCATTTTACATCTGTTATTATCCGCTGCGAAAATTGCACTAGCTGCTAGTGATCGTGACATCTCCGGTAAAATTCACTACGCATTCCTTCCAGACTGGCACAGCTGTTTATAAATATCCCATAGCAGTGAAACCGGAGTCTGCGTGGTCAACCTGCGATCCCTGTCACACAGATCAATGCTCACCTGAAATATTGCCGGATACGACCTTTAACGCCACTGGTCGCGTGTTATATTCCGACATACCGCGTCCGTTTGCGGCAAAAACTGTGGAGAAACCATGCGTCGAATTACCCGCGAAGAATACCCGATCGATACCCTTCATCGTATCGTTAACGGCGTAACCTTCTTCAAAGATCTGATCCAGACAGATCCCACTCAGTTTGAATTACTGATGAGTGTGACTCAGTTTGTGACTGCAGATGAAAATGAAATTGTTTTGCATCGCGGGGAAGATGCCAACGTACTCTATTTCCTGCTCAAAGGTCAGCTGGCGGTGATGTCAGACGACAATGATCAGGACATCATCAACACGGTGAACCCGGGCGAAATGTTCGGCGTGATGGCCATGGTGATGAAATCAAAACGCTCCGCTTCGATCAAAGTGGGCGGCCGCAGCGCTTTGCTGGCAGGCATTGATTATCAGCACTTTAACGATCTGCATGACTTTACCCTGTTCAGCCTGAGTACCAAGATCAGCTTCTTCAGGATGCTCAGCAACCACATCCGCTGGACACTGGAACAGAACAAAATGCAGGTTCCGGATCACCCGCTGGTTGCCCGCCTGCGCAAACTGCCACTGTACTCCGGTGAAAAAAACACCCCGCAAGAACTGGAATTCCTGTTCGAACAGGCACACATTCAGGCAGACCTGCTGTGTGAATGGAACGAATCCCTGAACAGGGGCGGCAGCTGGCAGCAGTTCTGACCAGACCTCTGCCCGACTGACTCCGCCGCGGAGTCAGTCTTCAGCTGCTTATCACCGCATTCCGCATCACCCCGTTAAACGTCAGTCGTCACAGCCGCGTGGCGCGACGCTGTCATCCAGATCCAGCGGTAACACCAGCGTACTGAACTCAGAGCCCGCCATCTCATTGCACAGCAATGCCAGACCCGATGTGCTCTGATATTCACTGGCATACTCTGCCTGCAGTACGGCCTTACCGGCGGCAACAAAGGGATCGAGCAGATCGCATTCATCGTATTGCGCACACTGCTCGTTCACTGCGAAATCGAAATAATCCACCAGCTGAGTCACCTGATCCAGATCGTTTTTAAGAGCAACGGCCAGACCACGCGTATGAGCTTCGTTGGCAATAAAGCGGTTATAACTCAGCTGATCAGCAGCGCTTAATCCCACGCCAGTCTTCATAGGAACCGCCAGAGAAATAACAGATGACTTTGTGCCCGCCAGCCTGCAGATCAGCAATGACTGAGGCAGAATTGTCGAACAGGTCGATGTCATAAATTTCTGCACTGTAGCCGGTATTCAGATCGCCACTGAGCTGCCAGTACCAGCTCACACCCGGCGCCGGCTGATACCAGTCACCTCCACTCACAGGATCTGGGGCTGAGGTGTCCGGATCGTTCTGATTTGCATTGTCATTGTCCGGTCCTGAGCCGCCGCCAGAGCCACCTCCGCAAGCTGTCAGACCGGTAGCCGAAGCCGCGATAAAAAGTGTCAGCAGGCTGCGCCGCCACAGAGAAAAATGCGTCATTGAAATTCCTTAGTTTGTATCGTCCGCGAAGTTGAGCATAACCAATCAGACGCCGGAATCACCTGCCAGCGGCAATAAAGGCAATAAAAGCCGCACCAACGCACAGAAAAACAGTCTTTTGCGCAGATCACTGCTATGACTGCGGGCCACACAGCCCGTGCATCTGGCGCCATTTTTTCAACAATCTGACAATTTGCCGCACTTTTACTACTTTCTGAGCAACTGACTCAACTTTACAATGGAGCACCGGCCTGTTGCGGGTATTACTCACAACGGGCGTTCTTTTACTGAGCCTGCCTGCGGATACTTTAATAACATGCCCGATTTTCTGCCCTACGTCCTGATCGCCCTGGCCCTGCTGGGTCTCCTCGGAGTCATACTCGAAGAAGTCATTCACATTAATAAGGCACAGGTGGTGCTGTTTCTCGGTGCGCTGTCCTGGGTGCTGTTGTTTATGTTCAGCCCGAATGAAGAAACACATGCACTGGTGCGTGAAGGGCTGGATGAGAATATTGCGGAGATCGCCAGTCTCTGGCTGTTCCTGCTGGCAGCCATGACGTTCGTTGCTTACCTGAACAAAAAAGGTCTGATCGAAAGCCTGATTTACCGCTTTCTGCCGCAGCAGGTATCGGAACGGAAACTGCTGATCATGACCGGCCTGTTTGCTTTTGTCTTTTCATCGCTGGCCGACAACATTACCGCCACACTGATTTCTGTGGCACTGATTCTGTCGCTCAATCTGCCAGCTAAAAAGACCCTGCGTTTCGCTACGGTTGCGGTGTTTTCAGTCAACTCAGGTGGCGTTTCCATGATTACCGGTGACGTTACCACGCTGATGATTTTCCTTGATGGCAAGGTGACCATCACCAATCTGCTGTTCCTTTCCGTTCCCGCCCTGTGCGCTGTATTGCTGCTGGCCTTTATGCTGTCCCTGCCGTTAAAAGATGTGGCCGTGATCAATCACAAAAAGAACGACCTTGCCCGTGTCGATCTGGTGATTGGTGCTGTCTTTATGCTGACCATTCTGTCCACCATCGGTGGTAACGTGCTGTTTGATATTCCGCCAGTGCTGTCTTTCTTAACCGGTATGTCGGTGATGTTTCTGGTGGCCCGCGCCTATGGCGAAGACACGGAAAATCATCCGATTCTGAATTACATCCGTCAGATTGAGTTTGATACTCTGCTGTTCTTCCTCGGTATTCTGCTGATCGTTGGCTCGCTAAAAGAAATTCACGCGCTGAAAAGCTTTGTCAGCCTGTACGAAATCATGCCGGCCTGGGCCGCCAACTACCTGATGGGGCTGCTGTCGTCTGTGATTGATAACGTGCCTTTGACCGCCGCTCTGCTGAAAGCTGACGTGACCATGAGTCTGCAGGAATGGATGGCGCTGACCTACGCTGTGGGTGTGGGTGGTTCACTGCTGATTATCGGCTCATCTGCCGGTATTGTGGCAATGAGCAAAATCAACGAGCTGACCTTCGGCAGTTATCTGAAATTTCTGCTGGCGCTGTTGATTGCCTACACCTTTGGCTACAGCTCTACCCTGCTGCTTGGTCAGATCATCAACTGAGCCTGCCAGGACTACTGCAGCTGCAGTCTCTTCTCTTCCTGCTCAGCGGTACTGTTGGTAACGCTGATGCAGGGGTTCGATATAATCCCTGTGCTCCACCAGCCACTGCTGCATCGGCTGCGGCAGCTTATCCAATGCAGGCCATGGCACCGGATACGCCTTCGGCTGATACGTCATAGCAAACAGACTGCAGGCGGTCAGATCGGCCCGGCTGAAACTTTCCCCCACCAGAAAATGGCTGGCGCTGTATTCGTGGCGTAACTCATCCAGCAAACCTTCCATGGTGGTACGCGCAACCTCCGCGGTCTGCTCATTGATGTTCATCCAGCGGCGCATGCCTTTATCTATGTCTTTAAATTTCAGCCGCAGCAACCAGCCTAACCAGAATGGCTGTGATGGAATAAGTAACGGGACAACCAGCTCAGGTCGGGTGAGCAGATAATGATAGGTCCATAAGCGCACAGCCGGACCGGCTTTTTCATCCAGCCGCCGCTCCCATTCCAGTGCCTGCTGTTTCAGTGCCGGATCGGCGGGAGTCAGAGATCGCTCAGGGAACTGCTCATCAAGCCAGCTAATGATGTCAGCAGATCCGGAAATAATCTGATCGCCATGGGTCAGAACCGGAACCGATGTCTGTCCGGACAGGGCTTTTATCGGACGGATATGCCGGCCAGGCAGGTAATTAACCACCTCGTAATCCAGCTTTTTATAGTCCAGTGCCCAGCGTATTTTTTCGCAGTAGTGGGAAATCGGAAACTGGTGCAGCTTCATACAGGCTCGCTCATACGTCAGGTTTATCTGACTTTAGCAGGCTTACCGCTGAGGCATAAGCCCCAACGGAACATATGTGCCGGAATCCTGTAGCAGAAAAACCAGCCCGCCCCTGTGAACGGGTTAAAGCCCGTCTGCAGGATCAGCGGGTTTTCACCTGAATACCGACCTCTGCTCCCTGAATAGTGTCGAACACAGGGCGTTGCCGGGCCTCTTCAGATTCATCCAGATACACTTTACCGGACCAGTTCAGTACCCGCTCATCCGCAGGCCGGCCAAATAACGGCGGCAGCGAATGGTAATCCTGCAATGCTGCAGAGTCGTCATCACCAGCGTCGTCCCAGTCATAATCCGGCAAAGAAAGGTTCAGCTGAATTGGCTCTTTTGCCTTAGTAGTCTCTGGTATTTCGTCGGCAACCACCATGGCCCCGTCCGCTGAGGCAGTCACCGCCTGACTATCATCAGCAACGCCTGCCGTGGCTGGTTGTTCTTTGCTTAGCGGAGCCTGCTGCCCATGAGTGACGGATTCTGTCGATTGATTACAGGCCGAAAGAGAAATCAGCAAAGCCGCCAGGGTAACGATTTTCGCGGGGCTTTTTACCTGATGTCCAATCCGGCTTAACGGTCTGACCAAGGTCATAATAAACGTTTCTTTCCTTTTAGCTGTGTACGTATTAGCTGTGTACGTATCAGCTGTGTACGTAAGCGGCGTTCAGCGGATGAATGAAAATGATAAAAGTCGCTGCGCCAATAACTCTCAGACAAGAGGAAGCCAGTGAAATTCCGGTCAATCCGGTAACAGATTGTGACCTCCCCAGCGCACGCTCCAACTCTGACCGGCCGTGTCTTTACTGTTCGCCGGATTATCCGCCAGCGGCTCAGCGCTGCCCGGGCTGTATTGCGCGGCACAGATCAATCCGGGTAACGCCACCAGACGCATTGATTGCTCCAGTGGGTCGTCCCCCAGTACCAGTGCCGGCCAACTGTCACGCAACCAGACCGGAACACCAGCCTCCTGAAAAACCGCCTTCAGTGTTTTGGCCGGGCGGCCCGCGGCCTGAATTTTATGGCCGCGCAGCTGTGCAGCGGGCAAGACCCGATAATCTCCGGCCATGATGTGCCTGGCAGTGTGAGCTCCGTCATCCGCAGCCAATGTCACCTGCAATACGCTACCGTCCCATAACGGCAGCTGCTGCGTAACACCGGGCTGAGCAGGCGGAGAAAAGGCTAAAGGCTCAACGTTCAGCAGAGATTGCGCGCCTGCCAATTCTGCTGTTGAGTGCTGAAGCTTATCAGCCACCACAAATAACGCGGCACGGTATCGCCGCACGGTGAAAGCGCCCAGAGCCAGCTCTGGTTGTTTATCCTCAGCGGCGTGAATCACATCGCGGATCAGGGTATCGAGCCAGTTAGCCGAGGGCAGCATAAGATTCAGGCGGCCGAGCCAGTCGCGCAGAATATAAGGAATGAGATCGGCATCCTCAGCGCCAAGCGCCTCCAGATTACAGCTGAGAGGTAAGGTATGGGGCCAGCTGCAGGCAGTGATGCAGTTGTCTGTATGGGGACGGATCAGCTTAGTCAGCACCGCCTGATCCTGAGCCAGCTGATTCACAGAGCGCAGCAGGGCTTTCTGTTTGCCGGGGAAGCGGGCAAAAACCTGCGGCAGAAGTTCATGGCGCCACCAGTTACGTTCAAACCGCGTGTCGTCATTGGATTCATCGTGAATCCAGGTCAGCCCTTCAGAATCAGCCCAGGCCTCCAGCTCACGGCGCGGAATATCGAGCCATGGGCGCAGGATGCGGATGCCTGCGCTGTCGTTAGCCGGATCTGCGGGCTTCTCCTCAGCGGCTTTCTGATCAGTAGCTTTCTGGGGCAAAGCGGCACCGAGTAAACGCTCACTCTTAATCGCCGACAGTCCGCCAAGACCCGCTCCGCGGAATAGGCGCTGAAAAAAAGTCTCGATCTGATCATCGCCGTGATGAGCCAACAACAGAACCTCGCCTTCCCCCACAAGACTGCCGAACGCCTTATAACGTGCCGCTCTGGCATCAAACTCAGTACCATTGCCACTGTCAGTCAGCACAACTTTGCGGCTGATCAATGAAACCCCCAGCTGATCGCAGAGCTGCTGACAGAATGACAGCCAGTCATCGGCATTGGCGGACAGGCCGTGATGGACATGCAAAGCCTGAATGCGTCCGGCCGCAACTCCGGCTTTCAGCAAAGCATGCAGTAACGTCACGGAATCCAGACCACCACTCAGGCCAACCCAGATGCGGGAGTCTGCCGTCAGATCGCGTACTGCGGACGTCAGCCGATGGATTAACTCAGACACACATTGACTCCGTATTGGGTGACCCGGCGAAAAGGGGATTGTAAGAGGGGGCGCAGCAATACGCTACTTCACTGTCCGTGTGCCGCCAGATGCTGATATGAAAGTGGCTGGTATGGCTTAGGCTTCTGCAGCGTCTTTGCCTGGCAGCGCTGGCATAACCATCAGCCTACTAGCCCACCAGCCCATGCAGCGCACCGCAACGTGACAGAAACATAAGCTGATTGTAACCAATAAAAAGAACAGTAAGTCTCTGCAGAATATCCAACCAGATTAATCAGATAATTACTGATCACTATTATGGAACATAAGATATAAGAAAAGATTTTTTGATAGATTTTATCTTTCAAATACCCAGATTGGCGCCGTTTTCACGCACCACAATGATGCAAACCCAATAATTTACTCCCCTTAATTTTGCACGCCAGATCCGCATTACTCTGTCTTTCGTACTATAAAAGCCAGTGATTTTAATCCATATAAACAACAATCTATTTCAGCTGATTCAGATTATTCCAGAGCTGATAAGATTGCCTGCAAATTTTCAGAGAAAACATTATGTGGGACGAACGTTATAGTTCCAGTACCTATGTTTACGGTACGGAACCCAATCGTTTTCTGGCCGAAAATACTCAGCGCCTGCAAAAGGGAAAAATTCTCTGTCTGGCTGAAGGCGAAGGTCGTAACGCCGTGCATCTCGCGCGTTGCGGCTATGAAGTCACTGCAGTCGACCAATCCGAAGTTGGTCGTGCAAAAGCGCTGAAATTGGCTGAGAAACACAAAGTCAGCATTGATTACCGGATAGCGGATCTGGCGTCATTTGATATGGGCATCGATCAGTGGGATGGCATTGTATCCATCTACTGTCATTTGCCGCCTGCGCTGCGCTGCAGTGTACACCAACGGGTATGCCGTGCGCTGAAGACCGGTGGTGTTTTGCTGCTGGAAGCCTATACGCCCAATCAGCTGAAGCTGGGCACTGGTGGGCCGAAAGAAGAAAATATGATGATGTCAGTGCCTATTCTGGAAAAAGAGCTCAGCGCTCTGCACTTCCGTCATCTTCTGGAATTACAGCGTAACGTCACCGAAGGCACAGGCCACAATGGCATTGGTGCTGTGGTACAGGCCATCGCTGTTAAAGAATAACGCACAGGTGAGCCAAAAACAGCGGCTCACCTTTTGTTGTTAATTTGCTGCCTTAACCACTCCCTTAGCCCGACGTTCTGATTCTCTTGTCCTGAACCAGACCCGATGTTTTGAGCTCCCCACCCTGAAATAAGAACTTTCACCCGCTGTTACCAGCTGCTCTTAACCTTTCTTTTTTCTGTCTTCTTTCTGCCTGCTTTCCCTTTATTGTATTAATTTATTTCTTTTCCCGTACTTTTTACTTTTGCAAACCTTCCGCTTTTTTCATTGCACCCTGCAAAAATGTTCCAATAGCTCGCAACTGAAATAGATGTCATGCAACCCAAACCAAAGTAATTAATCCATTCACATAAAGCTTAAATAAACCTTAAATATTGCACGCACAGGCAGACCAATCTGTTACAACATATAAACACTACTTCATTTTCTTATATCTGCTTTATACAGGCGCTATACAACTTTACTTACCGGTAAATAACCTGAGGGATTTCACAATCACCAACCGGCCATATTCTGAGCGCAGGAAAGCAGAATCAGGACTGAAATAGTTATTAAGAAATTACTACCTGCCAGCAAGCACTCCTAAAGCATTGCCAGACATCGACAGTCTGCTCTGTGCGTATGCGAGGGAAAACGCAAAAGAAAACGTCGCATGATAAAACATGCGGGGTTTAAATAAATTGAGCCAACCGGTAAGCCCTGAATCTGCTTATGAGACGTCGTGGGCAGTCACTGTCCAGAACACGCTTACCTCAGAATCTGCTCAGCCCTTAAAAAAAGAAAACCCCGCATGCAAAGCATGCGGGGTTTAAATAAATTGAGCCAACCGGTAAGCCGGGTTCTGTCGTGGACAGTCATTCGTCTAGGCCTGCAATCGCTCACAGGCTCCAGCAACCTACCCGTTCCCAGCGCGGGCCGCGCCTGTAGGGAACCTATTTGGTCTTGCTTCGGGTGGAGTTTACCGTGCCACAAACTGTTGCCAGCTGCGCGGTGCGCTCTTACCGCACCCTTTCACCCTTACCTGATCCGCCCGAAAGCGGCCATCGGCGGTTTACTCTCTGCTGCACTGGTCGTAGGCTCACGCCCCCCAGGCGTTACCTGGCACCCTGCCCTATGAAGCCCGGACTTTCCTCCCCCTGCTTGCGCAGGCAGCGACTGTCTGGTCGACTCGGCGCGCATTCTAACGGAACTGCCGTCCGCTGTCTTGTTGAATGTCGGATGTTCTTTATAGGCGGATTATGTCTTACCTGCCGGTCACTGCTGTCAGCAAATCCCATTTTTGTGAACTGTTGCGGTGGGCAAATACAGCGTCAGGGATTACATTAAGCCCCTGCCGTGATGGCAGTAATGGATTAATTCTAAGGACAGATTATGAAAGCATTCAAAATCGCATTCAGCGCGGTCGGCATTTTTATGTTGTTTGCCTGTGTGTACAGCAGTATCAGCACCTATCAGTTTATTCAGCAGTCAGCGACCACCACCGGCGAAGTTCTGAAGATCGACAGTTACGTCGCCACCTCCGATGGCAGCTCACATTATATGTACCGCCCGATCGTCGGATTTATAGCCAATGGCCAGGGTTATTCGTTCGTCTCTTCCATGTCCTCCAGCTCCCCCGCCTATTCGGTTGGCGAGCGGGTCGAGGTTATTTATGACCCGGAAAATCCCGGCCGGAGTGGCCAGATCAAAGGCTTCTTTAGCCAGTGGATATTTTCAATTATCAGTGCATTGATGGGCATAGCCTTCTCGGCGGTCGGTTTAGGCATGACCTGGTATAGCATTGCCAACCGACGTAAAGCAGAACAGCTGATGCGGGAAGGTCAGCCGGTGCTGGCCAAAATCGAATCCATTGGCCATAACACCCGTTTCAGCTTTAATGGCCGCAATCCTTATCAGATTACTGCCCAGTGGCAGAATCCACAAACCTCGCAGATCCATATTTTTAAAAGCGACAATATCTGGTTTGATCCGAGCGCTTATATCGACGGTGATGATGTGCCGGTGTTAATCGATAAAAACAACCCGAAACGCTATCACGTGGATCTTTCTTTCCTGCCGAAAACAGCCTGATTTAACGCCAGACCAGCAGCTGCAAAGGTTGCTGGTCTGGCTCAATATAAATCTCTGAATAAGCACACAGGTCTGACGGCGCAATCCCTTGCTGCGGATGTTTTATCCGCTGGCTTTCCTATGCCCTTACGCCCTTAAGCCCTCAGGCCCTTACGCCTTACCCTGAATCTCCAGCGCCTTCTGGTACAGCGCTTTCTTATTCTCACCACTCAGTTCAGCCACAATGGCCGCGGCCTTTTTCGGTGGCAGTTCCACCAGCAGCAGACGGAACAGTTTATCCATATCCACTTCGCTGGCCGGTGCCGGGTCGGGGTTACCGGCAATCATCACCACAAATTCACCTTTCTGCTGATCATCGTCGGCACTGATCTGTTCGATAATCTGCGGCAAAGTGCCCGGGTAGAAGGTCTCGAAGGTTTTGGTCAGTTCACGGGCGACACAGGCCGGGCGTTCCGGTCCGAACACTTCGGCCATGATCTGCAGGGTTTCGATGATGCGGTGTTTGGCTTCGTAATACACCAGTGTGCGCGGCTCCTGCGCCTGGGCTTCGAGCTTTTCGCGCTTGCCGCCGGCTTTGTGTGGCAGGAACCCTTCAAAGGTGAAGCGGTCTGTAGGCAGGCCTGCAGCACTGAGAGCGGTGATAATAGCGCTGACACCGGGAACCGGGCTGACGTTCAGACCTTCGCTGCGCAGTGCCTGGACCAGCGGAAAGCCGGGATCTGAGATCAGCGGCGTGCCGGCATCCGATACCAGCGCCATGGTCTGACCCTGGCGCAGATGGTGGATCACCTGTTCTGTGCGCTCTCTCTCATTATGCTCATGAACTGACAGCAGCGGCTTACGGATACCCAGGTGCTGAAGTAATTTCTGGGTATGTCTGGTATCCTCGCAGGCAATCACATCAACACTGGCCAACACCTGTTTCGCTCGTTCGGTGAGGTCAGACAAATTACCAATGGGTGTCGCCACGATATACAGCGTGCCGGCCTGTAGTCTGGAAGCAGAAGTCATGCGGGGAAAATTACCTGAACCCTGGTTAAGAGGAAAACTGCGCGGAATCTGCCTGTTGCTGAGTGCCGCGGCCATCGGTCTGAGTGGCTGTTCCACCACCCCTCAACAGGGTATGGGCAGTGCCGGAGAACTGGCCGTATCGCAGGGCAATGCTGAAATATTTCAGCAGATCCGCAACGCGCTTGATGCCGGCGAGTTTGGCAATGCCGGCCTGCAATTGCAACTCCTGAGTGAACAGGATCTGCAGGGGGCCGATCTGGTGGAGTTCAATCTTCAGGCTGCGCGCCTGCATATTCTGCTGAAACAACCGGAAATGGCCGAGCCTTATTTCGACCGTTTAAGCGAGCTGTCCGGCTCTGCCACCGCGGCCCAAGAAATCCGCATCAGTCTGCTGCGTGCCAGCTGGTATGAAAGCAAAGGCGAATATCTGTCTGCCGCCCGTGAGCGCGACTTTCTCTCTGGTGGTCTCGACGGCGAACAGTACGACGATAACCATAATCTGATCTGGCAGGATCTGATGAACATGAACGAGCTGGAACTGCTGGAGTGGGCGGAAAAAATGCCCGACAGCCAGTTTGGTGGCTGGCTCGAACTGGCGTCGATTTCGCGCAATCCGCGTCTGACACTGGATGAACATCTGGCGGCAGTAAAAACCTGGCAGCAACAGAATCCATCTCACCCGGCAGCACAGAAGCTGCCAGGCGGCCTGGCATTACTGGAAGAGCTGGCTCAGACCCGTCCAAGTAATGTTGCCCTTCTGCTGCCGTTAACCGGCCCGCTGGCAAAAACCGGTGAAGCCATCCGCGATGGTTTTATGGCGGCTTATTATGAGTCGGTGAAAAAAGGCTTCGCCACGCCGGAGGTAAACATCTACGACAGCCAGTTTTATTCTGATCCACAGATTGCTTATGTGCAGGCGCAGTTAGACGGTGCACAGTGGATGGTTGGCCCGGTGAACAAGCTGCAGGTAAATAATCTGCAGTCCCAGACCAGTCTGCCGATGCCGACGCTGGCGCTTAATTACGGCGACCGCTCAGATACCGAAGCAACGCCGGACAACCTCTATCAGTTTGGTCTGGCGGCAGAAGATGAAGCTGAACAGATTGCCGAACAGGCCTGGAACGATGGCCGACGCCGGGCACTGGTGATGGTGCCACGCGGTGGCTGGGGCGAGCGCATTTTTGAAGCTTTCCGCACCCGCTGGCTGGAGCTGGGCGGTGAAATCGGTGAAACCCGTTTTTATCCGAATGTCAGCGATTACAATCCGGAAATCAAAGCCCTGCTGAACGTCGATGACAGTCAGCAGCGCTACAAAACCATGCGCAGTCTGCTGCGTGAGAGTACCGAATTTGAACCGCGCCGCCGTGAAGACGCCGACTGGGTCTTTCTGGTTGCACTGCCACAGCAGGGTCGTATGATCAAACCGGCGCTGGCGTTTAACTTCGCCAACGATCTGCCGGTGTATGCGACATCGCATGTTTTTTCCGGTGTGGTTAACAGCCAGAAAGACCGTGATTTAAACGGTGTGCGTTTCTGTGACGTGCCATGGCTGCTGGAAAGCAGTGAACTGCACGACAGCGTAGAGAGCGCGGTACCGGATGGCATGGGCGGTTATGCCCGACTGTATGCCATGGGGGTTGATTCCTTCCGTCTGTTGGCCCGTATCCGCCAGCTGGAAGTGTTCCCCTATGCACGCATGTTCGGCAGTACCGGTGCACTGACGCTGGATGATCAGCGCCGTATTCACCGTCGTACCGAATGCACTATGTTCCGCAGTGGTCAGCCTGCGCAACTGGCAGAAACCCACTGATAAACAGCACTTAATACAAGCAGTACCTATCTAATTCGACTGGCAGGGACGCCATGAATATCAGCAAAAAAATCAAAGAGCTGTTCAACAGCTCTTCCGCCTCAGCAGCAAAAACTTCCAGCCGCCATTTTGGCCATGACATTGAGTTACAGGCCGAATCCTTTCTCGCCCGTCAGGGGCTGAAACCCGTGTGCCGCAATTATACTCTGCGCAGTGGCGAAATTGATCTCATCATGCGCGACGGTGACGTATTGGTTTTTATTGAAGTGCGTTACCGCAAAGACATCAGCCACGGCAGCGGTGCAGAGAGCATTACCCCAGCCAAACAACAGAAACTGATCAAAACTGCAGAGCACTATCTGCAACAGGAATACGGCAGCCGGGTACCGGATTGCCGTTTTGACGTGATTTCAGCCAGCGGCGAACCTGTGATGTTCGACTGGCTGAAAAATGTGTTTGGCTGACAAATAATTTGACTGAAAAATGTATTTGGCTGAGGAGCGTGAGAGGCTGAGCAACCCCCAGCCTCACATGGTTATCCGCTCAGAATTTATAACCGGCGGAAAAACGCAGCGTACGCGGTTCCATCACATGATAATGCACATCTTCCACGGCTGAGGTTTCTGCCGCCAGCTGCGACTCATAGAAGTAGTCGATGTCATGATCGTCGCTGTCGAACAGGTTCAGCACATCAGCACTGAAGACCCAGTCCCGGGTTTCGTAGGCGGCTTTCATATTCACCACGGTGGTTGCCCCGGATGTCACAGAGCCATCCTCAGTAAGCGGCCGCTCACCGAAGTAACGCACGCGCACACTGCCGTACCAACCGCCAGCAAACTGTGCACTCACGCCGGCCTGAGCAACGTGCTCAATGGCACCGGGAATGTCGTTCCCTTCCGACGCATGATCTTTAAACTCAGCATCGGTCCAGGCGTATTCCAGATCCAGTGTCAGACTGTCGGTCATGCGGTAATAACCGGTGAATTCAACCCCCTGACGACGGGAAGCACGGCTGGCTTCGGTGTTACCGGCATCGCCAACAAACAAGAGTTCACTGTCGAGATCCAGCTGCCACAACGCCAGCGAGGCATTCAGGCGCTGATTCCAGAAACCGCGCAAACCAATTTCATAGCCCATGGAATCCACCAACGGATCAACCCGCTCAACAGCACTGCCGTCACCCGGATCAACGCGAATGGTCGTGCCGCGGGCATCGTTAGAGTGCAGCCCCTGACCGGCAGAAACATAGGTTTCCCACTCAGAGGAAAGCGCATAAATCAGACTGCCTTTCAGCGCGATATTATCATCACTGGCATTGCCGCTGTTTGGCGTCAGATCGACACCGTTGCTGTTAACAGCGGTGCGGGTATCCACGTCAAAGTCGTAGTAGTCGTAACGCAGACCAATGACACTGCGCAGTTTATCGCTCCAGTAGAGTGTGTTCTCAGCAAACACCCCTGTGCTCAGCTCACCCACTTCATCACTGCGTACCGTGCCCAGCCGCTGACGATTCTGAGTGTGATACAGACCCACTTCGCTGATATCGTCATAGCGCAGATCGGCACCGATACGGTTACTCATGGCCAGACCTGCAAGTTCAGTGTGCCACACATAACTGGCCTGGCCGCCGTAAATCCAGCGTTCATCCACCTGCTCAAACTGATCGCCGTTCACAGGATCATCGAGGTAATAAGTAAAGTTGGACCAGAGCTTCATGTCGTAGCGGATGGCATAGGCTGACAGCTGCAGGCCGTCTTTGTGCCACGCGGTGCTCAGACTGTAACGGCTGCTTTTACCGCCGACACTGTCATCCAGCGAGCCCAGCTCATCGATCAGGCCGCTGTTCACAGCGCGCTCAGGAATCTGATCGGCGCTGTTCCAGCTGTTGTCGTAACCCATAAAGGTCAGCGACCAGTCTCCACCGCCAAGCTTGCGGCTGTGCTTTAACAACAGACTGGTTTTATCCAGATCTTCGTCGATATCACGCCATGGGCCGTCGTAGGTATTGCGTTCCACCGCGTACAGCCAGTCGCCGCCGGCAGCCTGCACACTGTCCATAGCCAGTGCGCGATAATAATTGTCCTGCCCGGCAGTCAGTTGCAGAAGACCATGGTCCAGCTGGCTGGCCGTGTTCAGGCTGGCACTGCCGGCGCCGGAAAAATCGCCCACATCAGCGTAGTAACTGCCCTTTTGATAGGCGATGGATTCAATTGCTTCGGGAATAATAAAGTTAAGATCGGTATAGCCCTGACCGTGGCCATGGGTACGCATATTGACCGGCATACCGTCGACAAAAGTGGCGAAGTCTGTGCCGTGATCCAGATTAAAACCGCGCAGAAAATACTGGTTGGCCTTGCCGGTGCCGCTGTGTTGGGTGACCACCATGCCCGGCACCATTTCCAGTACTTCGCCGGTGCGCAGCAACGGACGCAACGCAATTTCCTGCTGTGAAACATAGCCCTGAGATGCTGAACTGGCTTCGCCAATCAATGCTCCGCGACCATTAACCACCTGAGAAGAAAGCTGCGCAGGCGTCTGCTGGTTTTCTGACTGGGCTTCCGACTGGGCTTCCGACTGAGTCTCTGCTGCAATCTGAGATGGGGCAGCCTGGGCTAAAGCCGGAACGGCCAATGCCGGGACTGCGCACATCACTCCGGCAAAGATGGGTTTCATATCTTGCTCCGTTTCATTTAATGATAATATCCACAGGATATAAGCGGAGCCCAACACCGATAACCTGTCGGTTTTCCCACTTGCTGACAATAAACACCTGAACACGCAATGAAACCAACGACTGAACTCAAGCGCTGGCTCGGCATTGGCCGCAAACGTAACCGCACACCGGAACTGGGTCAGCGCGAACTGGCGCTGATGGAAATCCTGTGGAAGCATGGCAGCCTGTCTGCCCGTGCCGTGCAGCAGCAGCTGGCCGGTGACATCACGCTGAGCACAGTGCAAAGCACACTGGAGCGCCTGCACCGCAAAGAATTACTGCAACGCCATAAACAGGGCCGTGCGTTTGTTTACACCGCAGCAACCAGCAAAAGCGGCATTATCAGCAGTTTATTGCACGATATTGCCGACGATCTCGGCGACGGTGATATGAATGTGATGGTTTCCGGGTTTATGGATTACCTCGGCAGTGCCGATGCCGGAATACAGCAGCAACTCACTGATACCATCGCTGGCGCCCGGCAAAGTAACGTTAACAGCGCAGGCGAACAACCACAGACCAGTCATCCCAAACCCTGTCGCCCCAAAACCTGTCACCACAGGGATGACTGAACTCTGATGAGTGAATTCAGCGACATCATCATCAGCGGCGTTGTGGTTTTGCTGTTGTCTTCAGCATTGTCCTCTGTATTTTCTTCGCTGCTCAGCAGACTGTGTTTTTCCCGGCCGGTGAACACTCAATCGCAAACATCGCAGGCACCATTATCCGCAACAGCGCAAACCCGGCTGCTGACCTTATGGGCGCTGCTACCCTGGCTGACCGTGCTGTGGGTGACGATTTTTCTGGTACACCCGGGACTGGCCGGCTTTCTTTTTCACGATCATTGTCATGGCGATGTCTGTGGCCCGCATATTCCGGATGTTGGCCACGCCTCGCTCAGCGCCGGTGTTATTGCCACACTGATTACCTTTGCGATTGCTGCTCTGCTGTTTGCCACTGTCCGCCGCCTGCAGAAAAATCATCAGCGCCTGCAGACCATCCGCCAGCTGAGCAAAGAAGACAGCCTTAATCAGGTACAGTTAATTGATTCACCGTTATTGCTGGCCTGGTGCGTGGGTCTGTGGCGTCCACAGGTATTTATCTCGCGGGGTCTGACAGAAACCCTGAACGATGAGGAACTGCAGCTGGTGCTGTTGCACGAATTCAGCCATGCCATGCACCGCGACAATCTGAATAAACTCCTGCTCAGAACGGCCACCGTGCTGTGGCTGCCACCTGCCCGCCGCCGTTTACTGCAACGATTTGCCGCGGCCTGTGAGTTGCGCAGTGACCTCGCAGTGATTAAGCAGGGTTTCAGCCGTGCGGATATTCAGCGGGTGTTGGGCAAACTGCAGTCCCCCTGCCAGCCCGGTGATTCAGCTGACGCACAGAGCAATGACCGGCATCAGCGCAGCGACATGGCTGCGACTGTTAACATACGCCAAACAGCAACGGATACAGCCACTGATACAACAACCCACTCAGCAACCGGCATAACTGACGACACTGACGTGCAGACTGACTTTCCTGTTGCTGCATTTATCGCCAGCCTGTTGCTGCTGGCGAGCCAGATCGCATTTTTCAGTTATTTTGCTCATCCGGTTCTGGATATGCTGTTTCTGTGAGAATAAATGTTATTTGGCATTGTCTGACAGCTTGATTATGATGCGTCCTGCAATTGAAGGAGCCTTATTGTGCAAGACAGAATTATCGGCCATTTTGGCGCCAGTATTGAGACCAAAACCCTGGCCGCAGAACAACTGCCTCCGTATATCGAGCAGGCCGGGCAGGTTATGGTTAACGCTCTGCTGAGCGGCGGTAAAATCCTGAGTTGTGGTAACGGTGGTTCCGCCGGTGATGCCCAGCACTTTTCGTCAGAGCTGCTGAACCGCTTTGAGCGTGAGCGTCCGGGCCTGCCTGCCATGGCACTGACCACAGATGCTTCGACCGTGACTTCGATTGCCAACGATTACAGCTATAACGAGATTTTCTCCAAGCAGATTCTGGCGTTAGGCAATGCCGGTGATGTGTTACTGGCGATTTCCACCAGCGGTAATTCTGCCAACGTGATTCAGGCCATTCAGGCAGCTCACGAACGTGATATGACCGTGGTTGCTCTGTCCGGTAAAGACGGTGGCCATATGGGCTCCCTGCTGACCCGTGACGATGTCGAAATCCGCGTACCAAGCAATGTGACTGCGCGCATTCAGGAAGTTCACCTGCTGGCCATTCACTGTCTGTGCGATATGATCGACTGCTCGCTCTTCGGCGAAGAGTAGCCTCAGTAACGCTACTGCAGACAGATATAAAAAAACCGGCAACTGCCGGTTTTTTTATATCTGAAAGAATCCGGTCAATTAATGACCGCCATCGTCTTTCAGACGATTAATACCCAGCGCTTTCAGCGTGTATTTTTCATACACAGGCTCACTGGAGCCGGTTTTCATCTTACGCATAAAGTATTTTTCAAAGGCGATTTTAGCCAGATGCACCCACTTACCTTTCTTAAACCAGGTCACGTTGCGGGGTGGAATCTGCGGAATCGCTACGAACGCTGCACCGGTATTACCCATGTCGGCCAGACAGATAGCGCTCCAGGTACCACGGTGGTTGGCTTCGCCTTTGCCATCCAGATCCGCTGACAGGTTGTGGGCAATGGCAGTCATCATGGATTCGATCATATAACCGGTTTTTGGTGTGCCGAGCGGTACCGGTGTTTCTTCAATCGGTGGAATCGCTACACACACGCCGGCAGAGAAAATATTTTTAAAGGTTGGGTTACGCTGATATTCGTCGATGATGACGAAGCCTTTCGGATTCACCAGACCTTCGACCCCAGCCACCGGATCAACACCGGCAAACGGCGGCAGCATCATGGAATGCTTAAACGGCAGCTCGTGTTGTTTTTTCAGACTGCCGTCGTCGTTCACTTCATCCACATACATCATGCCATCTTCAATTCTGGTCACTTTAGCGTTGGTGATCCATTTGATATGACGGTTACGCAGTTCGGATTCCATCATGGATTTGGAATCACCCACACCGCCCAGACCCAGATGGCCGATATAAGGCTCACTGGTGACATAGGTCATCGGCACGCGGTCACGGACTTTTTTCTTGCACAGTTCACGGTCGAGAATAAAAGCGTATTCATAGGCCGGACCAAAACAGGAAGCGCCCGGTAGCGCACCAACAATCGCCGGGCCGGGTTCATCGATCAGGGCTTTAACGTTGTCATAGCAGGTTTCAGAGTGATCCAGCGTACACACCGACTGAGTAAAACCACCGTGCGGGCCAGCGCCTTCCACGGCGGCAAAGTTCAGCTTAGGTCCGGTACAGATAACCAGATAGTCGTAATCTTCGACGTCACCGTTGGCCAGGGTAATTTTATTGGCGTTGGCATCAATGCTCACTGCTGCCGAAGCAATAAATTCGATCCCCTTCTTTTCCAGGTATGGGCGGATCTGAAAACTGACTTCCGGACGCTCACGCCAGCCCACCGCAATCCAGGGGTTAGACGGAACAAACTGGAAGTCTTCTTTGTCGTTAATCACCGTCACCTGATGCTCTTTGCTCAGGATTTCGCGGATTTCATACGCGCCTGCCATGCCGCCGGTACCGGCGCCAAGAACGATTACTCTGGCCATAACTGCCCCTTATTGTTGTGCTCTGTTGTTTTAGGTGTAGCAGGTAAAAGAGCAAAGGAAATGCCAAATATAACTGAATAGGCATAAAGTTTTAGATGCAGATGCAACCTGCTGATTTCTGGCAGTTTTTGCGGCAGGACCACACAGGCCAATGGGAATTACAGGCATTCACAGCAAACAACCTGACACTGAGCTGTCAGAACTGTGACAGATATGTCAGTCGTTGCCCGCCTGTGTAGCAGAGCCTGACACAGAGCCACACGCAGGACATTGAGGGCGCTTTTTAATCGCCCAGCGGCGCCAGTCGGACGCCAGCGCATCAAAGGTCAGTAATGTCTGATTCAACGAGCGGCCACTGCCCGCCAGCCATTTCAGTGCCTCAAGGGCCTGCATACTGCCCATAACACCGACCAAAGGAGAGAGCACACCGCTCTCGGCGCAGCTGAGCTGATCGTCACTGAGCTGCGGATAGAGACAGGCGTAACAGGGGGAGTCGCTGTCTGCCGGATTAAACAGGGTAATCTGACCGGAAACACCAACAGCTGCGGCAGAAATCCACGGCACACCAGCCTGCAGGCAGACCCGGTTCAGGGCATAACGCACGGCGGCGTTGTCAGTACAGTCGATTACCAGGTTAATGTTTTCCGCAGACAGCTGCTCACGAAACCATTCATCGTCCGCCCTGACCTGCAGCGCGTTCACATGGACCTCCGGGTTGAGCGCCGCCACAGATTCCAGCGCCGACTGTACTTTGCTTTTGCCAACATCGGCGCTGCTGTGTAATGGCTGGCGCTGCAAATTGGAAAGCTCCACCAGGTCATCATCCACCAGCGTCAGCTTACCCACGCCGGAGGCAGCCAGATACTGCACCACCGGACTGCCAAGACCGCCAAGACCGACGACCAGTACATGAGCGGCCAACAGTTTTTCCTGACCGTCGATATCCATCTGCGGCAGCATAATGTGGCGGCTGTATCTGAGCAGTTGTTCGTCGTTCATAACCGGGCCTTTAATAAGTCAGTACTGTCAGGCAATGCGCTGCGCAGGCCAGCGCCCACCACTGATTCTTGGATTAGCGCCGAGATCGCAGCGGTTTTCAACGTCGGTGAAGCCACGCTGACGCAGCAGCTCACATACAGCATCGGCCTGCTGCCAGCCGTGTTCCAGCAGCAGCCAGCCGTCGGCAGTCAGATAGTCCGGAGCCTGCTCAATAATATGACGAAGATCGGCTAAGCCCTGCTCTTCCGCCACCAGCGCGCTGCGCGGTTCAAAGCGTACATCGCCCTGCTGCAGATGCTCGTCGGCACCATCAATATAAGGCGGATTGCTGACGATCAGATCAAAGCGGCCTGCGCCAACTGCAAGCGCAGAAAACCAGTCTGACTGTTCAAAGGTAACGCGACTGAGGTTGTTCTTAGCGGCGTTTGTGCGCGCCAGCGCTACCGCTTCGGCCTGAAAATCCACGCCCTGCACATGCCAGGATGGCTGTTCACTGGCCAGCGCCAGCGCAATAGCCCCGGTACCGGTACCGAGATCCAGCACATTGGCTGTGGCCAGCACTGGCAATTCCAGCGCCCATTCGATCAGGGTTTCGGTATCACCGCGGGGAATCAGAGTGGAAGGATTCACATCCAGTGTGAGCGACCAGAAATCGCGCTGGCCACAAAGGTAGGCGACTGGCTCACCGGCTATACGCCGCTGCAGCAATGCGTTGGCAGCGCTCAGTTGTTCGGCCGTCAGCCCGCGGTCACTCCAGGTGTACAGCCAGGTGCGGTTCTGGCCCAGCACATGGGCCAGCAGACATTCACTGTCCAGTCGTGCGGATTCTGAACTGGCCTGCAATTGCTCTGTTGCGCTGCGCAGCCAGTGTTCAATCGGCACTGCCACGTCAGGCGGTCTCAGACATCTCGGCCAGCAGGTTGGCCTGGTGTTCGCGGATCAGAGGTTCCAGTACCGGGTTAAGATCACCCTGTACGATTTCCTCCAGCTTATACAGCGTCAGGTTGATACGGTGGTCCGTGACCCGGCCCTGTGGATAGTTGTAAGTACGGATACGTTCCGAACGGTCACCGGAGCCGACCAGACTTTTACGCGTGGCTGCCTGTTCGGCATGGGCCGCCTGCAGCTGGGCATCACGCAGACGGGTCGCCAGCACCGCCAGCGCTTTTGCGCGGTTCTTGTGCTGGGAACGTTCGTCCTGACATTCCACCACCAGGCCGGTCGGCAGGTGGGTGATACGGATAGCAGAATCGGTTTTGTTGATGTGCTGACCACCGGCACCGGAGGCACGGAAGGTGTCCACGCGGATATCATTTTTGTTGATATCGATGGCTTCTTCTTCGCCCACTTCCGGCATCACCGCCACGGTACAGGCGGAAGTGTGAATACGGCCCTGACTCTCGGTTTCCGGCACACGCTGTACACGATGGGCGCCGGATTCAAATTTCAGCTGCGAGTACACATCGTTACCTGAAATACGGGTAATCACTTCTTTAAAGCCGCCGTGCTCACCATCACTGGCACTGAGCATTTCGGTGCGCCAGCCACGGGTTTCAGCATAACGGGTGTACATGCGATACAGATCGCCAGCGAAAATAGCGGCTTCATCACCACCGGTACCGGCGCGGATTTCCAGAATCACGTTGCGGCTGTCATCCGGGTCTTTCGGCAGCAGCAGAATTTCCAGCTGCTGCTCCAGTTCATCGCGTTTTTCTTTAGCGCTTTCCAGCTCTTCTTCACCCATTTCGCGCATGTCCGGGTCAGTATCCTGAGCCAGCAGTTCCGCCTCTTCCATATCCGCCAGTGCCTGTTCATAAGCACTGTAGGTCTGGGCAATAGTTTCCAGTTCCGCGTATTCCTTTGACAGGTTGCGGAAGCGATCCTGATCGCTGGCGGCATCCGGTTCGGACAGCAGGTGGCCGACTTCTTCGTAGCGGTCGCGCAGATGTTCGAGTTTGGTAAGAATTGAGCTTTTCATTAATTATTCAGAGTCTGTGGCAGACGCGTCGCCTGCTGGTTTCTGCACCGCGCCAGGCGCAGCATCATTTTCGGTATTGAGGTTAAACAGTTCGCGCGTCCAGTCCAGTACTTCCAGACGCCCTTCCGAGCCAGCCTTGCGCAGCATGGACGTCGGCGCGTGCAGCACTTTATTGCTGAAGGTGTGAGCAAACTGGCGCAGTACTTTCTCGGCATCGGCACCGTTCTGCAGCTGTTTCAGCGCTTTTGCCAGCTGCTCTTCACGCAGCTGATCGACACTGCTGCGCAGATCCGTCAGCGTCTGCACCGCATTCAGCGCTTTCAGTTCGCGCATAAAGTGGTCAACGCCTGCCAGAATCAGCTCTTCTGCCTGTTTGGCGGCATCTTCACGGGAACGGACGTTTTCTTCGATGATGTTGCGCAGGTCATCGACGGTATACAGATACACATCGGAAAGCTCGCCAACTTCTTCTTCAATATCGCGCGGAACGGCAATATCGACCATAAACATGGGCTTGTGCCGACGGGTTTTCTGCGCTTTTTCCACCGCGCCTTTACCCAGAATCGGTAACGGGCTGGCCGTGGACGAAATAACGATATCCGCACGTGGCAGCACGTTTGGAATGTCTTCCAGCAGCACCGCCTCCGCATGGAACTCCTGCGCCAGCGCCTGAGCGCGTGCCAGTGTACGGTTGGCCAGCGTCATCTGTTTCACCCCCGCCTGATGCAGGTGACGGGCTACCAGTTCAATCGTTTCACCGGCGCCGATCAGCAGAGCACTGCTGCTGCTCATGTCGGCAAAGATGTGCTGCGCCATGCGCACTGCGGCAAAGGCCACAGACACCGGGTTCTCGCCGATGGCGGTATCGGTCCGCACGCGTTTGGCAATCGAGAAGGTCTGGCGGAACAGGCGGCCCAGTTCAGAACCTACGGTGCCGGCTTCCTGCGCCACAGCAAAGGCGGATTTCATCTGCCCCAGAATCTGCGGCTCGCCCAGTACCAGCGAATCCAGCCCACTGGCCACTCGCATGGTGTGCTGAACGGCTTTATCGTCGTTCAGGCAATACAGGGCACTGTGCAACTCGGTCAGTTCTATGTCGTGATGCTGTGACAACCAACCGGCAATCAGTTCTTCATTCAGCTGCTCAGCTGAACAATAAATTTCGGTACGGTTACAGGTGGAAAGAATTACCACCTCCGAAACCGGGTCCAGCGACTGCACCTCAGACAAAACCTCAGGCATCGTTGCCGGATCAAATGAAACCCGTTCACGCACGGCCACGGGCGCCGTTTTGTGGTTGATTCCTAATGTCCAGATAGCCATGCTGGTGAAAACTGCTCCGCTGAGTACAACTGATACCAAACCAGACAGGTCTGGCAAAAGGCGGGATTATAAACGTCTGAACCAACCTTTGCTGCTGAAATCTTTGACTTAAATCCGCATCTGACCCTAAATAACAGTCACCAGTTTCTATTTATTCTTCTATATGCCTCAGTTTTCATTGCCCACAGACGGTCTGACCAAAGCCAGAAAAACCCTTCTGCCCGCCGTTATGATCGCCCTCGCCAGCCTCAGCGGCTGTTCCAGCATGTCCGCGCAGCCAACCGATGCAGCAGACAGCAACCAGACTGCGGACACCTCAGCGGAAAATAGTGTCTCAGTCACGGACACCACCCACGCTGAGAGCACAGCCAAAGAAAACAGTGGCATTGGTGAACATCCGGCACCGGTTTACCGGCCTATCCCCGCAGCCACTATGTATTCCCTGCTGGTTGCGGAAATGGCCGGTCAGCGTCAGCGCTTTGATATTTCGCTGTACAACTATATGGATCAGGCGCGCAAAACCCGTGATCCGGATATTGCCGCCCGCGCCACCCGCATCGCCCAGTACGTTGGCAGCAGCAGTCACGCGCTGGAAGCGCTGAATATCTGGCTCGACAGCGATCCGCACAATCCCGCAGCCCATCAGGCGGCAGCACAACTATATATGGAGCAGGGGCGCTTTTCCGATGCCCTGCAACATCTGGCGATTCTGCAGGATCTGGCTGGTGTCAGTCAGTTTGACTATCTGGCCGCTAATTCCAGTCATCTGCCCCGTGACCAGCAGGTAAAACTGGCGCAGGAACTGGCCGCGTTACAGCAACGCTACCCGGACGACGCCTCGCTCTGGTACGCCCGGGCGATTATGGCGCAGCAACTGGACGATCTGCCGCAGGCCATCAAACTGATCAACAAAGCGCTGGATATCAGCCCCGACTATCTGCGCGCAGGGCTGCAGAAAGGCCGCATCCTGGCATTAATGCAGGACTACGACAAAGCCATCGACTGGCTGGATACGCTGCTGAAAGATCACCCTGATCACAAAGGTCTGCAGGTTCTGCATGCCCGTATCTGGCTGGATAAGCAGGATATTGACCGCGCGCTTCTTGAATTTACCCAGCTGCACAAAAACTTCCCGGAAGACTCCGCCATCCTGCTGTCGCTGGCTCTGCTTGAGCACGAAGCCGGTGACGTAATGCAGGCATCTGAGCACTTTGATCAATTGCTGGCGCGCCAGTCGCATGCCGACGAAGCGCATTATTATCTGGGCCAGATCGCTGAGCAGGATGGTCAGATGCAAAGCGCCGTTGATCACTACAGCCAGGTTGGTGCCGGACGGGAATTTCTGCCAGCGCAGCTGCGTGCGGCCTGGATTATCTATGATTTACAGGGCGCTGAAGCTGCGCGTCAGTATCTGGATGAGCGTCGCGGCGAAAACCCCGCCATGTCCAGCGAGCTGGTGCGCATTGAGGTCGAAATCCTTACCACCGCGGGTCTTAAACAGGATGCTCTGCAACTGCTGACATCCGCCCTGAGCGAAGCACCAAACGATGTCGACCTGCTTTATACCCGCGCCATGCTGGCGGAACAGGTCGATAACCTGGCCATGCTGGAAGATGATCTGCGTACCATTATCCGCATTAATCCGGATCATGCTGAGGCTCTGAACGCTCTGGGTTATACCCTGGCTGACCGCACCGACCGGCTCGATGAAGCCATGCCGCTGGTCAAACGTGCTCTGGAACTGTCGCCGGATAACCCGGCTGTAATCGACAGTCTCGGCTGGATCTACTTCCGTATGGGTGACTATGAACAGGCGCGACCACTGTTAGCCCGTGCCTATTCACTGATGAACGACCACGAAATCGCTGCTCACTATGGCGAAGTTCTGTGGGTCAGTGGCGAGCAGAAAAAAGCCCTTGAGACCTGGGCGGCGGGTCTGGAACAAACACCGGACAGTGACATCATACAGAGCACACTCGAACGGCTGCAGATCCCGCGGGATCAACTGCCCTCCGTCAACACTCAGGAATGATCATGCTGTTATCCCCGGCCATCCGGCCGTTTTTTACCCCTGCCCGGTATTCGCTGCGCCCTGCCTTCACCGGGCTTCTGCTTCTGTTATTAATGGCCCTGCTGTTACCGGGCTGCGCCATGCTTACACCTCAGGGCGGCAAAGAAACCCTGCAGAGCTCACTGAATGACGTTACCCACTGGCAGGTGCGGGGCAAGCTGTCGGTAGTTTCACCTCAAGATTCCGCCACCGGCTACCTCACCTGGGATCAGCAGGACGATCAATACGATCTGTTTATTGCCGGCCCTTTCGGTGCCGGCGCTTCGCGCCTGAGCGGCGACAACCATCAGGCATCACTGTCTCTGCCCGACTGGGATACACCGCGTACGGCGGAATCGGCTGAGTTGCTGATGCTGCAATATATGGGCTGGAACTTTCCTGTCAGTGATATCCGCTACTGGGTAAAAGGCCAGCTCAGCCCGGACCTGCGCAGCAGCAAAGACAGCCAGGCAGTGGAATACGATGACAACGGCTTACTGAAATCCCTGAATCAGCATGGCTGGGAAGTGACCTACTCGCGTTACAGTAATCAGTCTGGCTACTGGCTGCCGGGATTGATTAAAATCCGTGGCCACGATTTCCGATTCACCTTTTCTATTAAGCAATGGACCCTGAATGGCTGATTCAGCACCGGCCAGCTCTGACAGCTGGCTGACCCTCCCGGCCCCGGCCAAACTCAACCTGATGCTGCACATTACCGGTCGCCGTGAAGACGGTTACCACAACCTGCAGACCCTGTTTCAGTTTCTCGATTATGGCGACGAGCTGAGTTTCCGTTTACGCAACGATGACCAGTTAACCCTGGAACCTGCCGTTGACGGAGTGGAATTTGAAGACAATCTGATCATCCGCGCCGCCCGCATGCTGCAAAAAAAATCGGCAAAAAGCTGCGGTGCCGACATCCGTCTGAAAAAAATTCTGCCCATGGGTGGCGGATTAGGGGGCGGCAGTTCGGATGCAGCAACCACTCTGCTGGCCCTCAATCATCTCTGGCAGCTGCATCTTTCTCTCGATGAACTGGCCGCCATTGGTGTCTCTCTGGGTGCCGACGTACCAGTGTTTGTGCGGGGTGAAGCCGCATTTGCCGAGGGTGTGGGCGAGATTCTGACCCCGGTTCCACAGCTCGCTGAACCCTGGTATCTGGTGGTCGTTCCGCAAGTGCATGTAAATACTGCAAAAATATTTTCACATGAGGGTTTGACAAGGGATTCGAGCGCCATTAATATTCGCACCGCGTTAGAGCAAGGGGGCAGAAATGACTGCCAGGCAATTGTTACAACGCTTTATCCTGAAGTTGGTAAAGCATTGATATTGCTAAATAAATTTTCCTTTGCTAAGATGACGGGCACTGGAGCTTGCATATTTTCAAGCTTCGGTTCTGAAGCAGAAGCCATCAGTGTTTCTGAGCAGTTACCGGCTGAATATGTAGCCTTTACGGCTAAGGGAGTTAACCTCTCACCGACGCATAAGGTATTATTCAGACCGTCTTAAAAGATGCTGGGGTGTCGCCAAGTGGTAAGGCAACGGGTTTTGATCCCGTCATTCGCAGGTTCGATCCCTGCCACCTCAGCCAATTCTTCTATTCTTCATCATTGTAAAAACTGCATCTAGAGGACAGCACTGTGTCTAAACTGATGGTATTTACCGGCAATGCTAATCCAGAGCTGGCTAAATTAGTCGTTGAACGTCTTGATATTCCCATGGGCGACGCTGTTGTCGGTAAATTCAGTGATGGAGAAAGCACCATCGAGCTGAACGAAAACGTTCGCGGTAAAGACGTTTTCATTATCCAGCCAACCTGCGCACCAACCAACGACAACCTGATGGAGCTGCTGCTCATGTCAGACTGTCTGCGCCGCGCTTCTGCCGCACGTATTACAGCCGTAGTTCCTTATTTTGGTTATGCCCGTCAGGACCGTCGTCCACGTTCCGCCCGTGTGCCTATCAGTGCCCGCGCCGTGGCAGACATGATGTCCACCGCTGGTGTTGACCGTCTGCTGACCGTTGACCTGCACGCTGACCAGATTCAGGGCTTCTTTGATATCCCGGTTGATAACGTATACGGCTCCCCTGTCCTGCTGGATGACCTCGAGCGTCAGAACTATGAAGATCTGATCATCGTTTCTCCGGACATCGGTGGTGTGGTTCGTGCCCGCGCAATTGCTAAACAACTGGATGTTGATCTGGCCATCATCGACAAACGTCGTCCGAAAGCCAACGTATCCGAAGTAATGAATATCATCGGTGATGTTAAAGACCGTACCTGTGTACTGGTTGATGACATGGTCGATACCGCCGGTACTCTGTGCCACGCAGCCAAAGCTCTGAAAGAGTTCGGTGCGAAAAAGGTTGTGGCTTACTGTACACATCCTGTACTATCCGGCCCCGCTGTTGAGCGTCTGGCGAATGCCGACCTGGATGAGCTGGTTGTTACCGACACTATTCCGCTGTCTGAAGCGGCCAAAACCATCGGCCGTATCCGTCAGCTGACCATCGCTGGCCTGCTGGCTGAAGCGGTTCGTCGTGTAAACAACGAAGAATCCATCAGCGCCATGTTCCGCTGAGGAACACAGGTTAAAAGGTTCCGTTAAGAACCTGGTCCGCGACCGAATACAGCAGGATTTTTCAGGCCGCCTGAACTGGTCGCAAGTTCAGGCGGCTTTTATGTCAAAACCAAGAGGAAAAACCATGTCAGAATATACTCTGTCAGCAGAACTTCGCGAAGATGCGGGGAAAGGTGCGAGCCGCCGCCTGCGTCGCGAAAACGGCGTACCAGCAATCGTATACGGCGGTAAAGCCGGCGGTAACGACCGTAAACCAACTGCTATCGTTCTGAAAGCAAACGAGCTGAACAAACTGCTGGAAGACGAAGCTTTCTACAGCAGCATCATCACTCTGAGCGTTGCCGGTAAAGATGAGCAGGTTGTACTGAAAGACCTGCAGCGTCACCCAGCCAAGCCAATGGTATGGCACGCTGACTTCCTGCGCGTGAACAAGTCCACCAAAATTAAAGCGACTGTTCCTCTGCACTTCGTTAACGAAGAAAGCTGCGTAGGCGTTAAACTGGGCGGTGGTAAGATCACTCACCAGATGACTGCTCTGGACATCATCTGCTCCGCTGGCGACCTGCCAGAGTTCGTAGAAGTAGATATGGCTGCAGTTGAAGTTGGCACTGTTGTTCACCTGTCTGAACTGAAACTGCCTAAAGGCGTTGAGTCTCAGGCACTGTCTCACGGTCCAGAGCACGACACTGCTGTTGTTACTGTTGCAGCGGTTAAAGGTTCTGCCGACGAAGAAGGCGAAGCTGAAGAATCTGCTGAGTAATCAGCACTTTCTGACGAAAAAGCGGGGCTGGTCCCCGCTTTTTTATTGGTTATTCAACAGTGTGATAACGCTATGAGTGACAAGATACGTTTAATTGCAGGCCTGGGTAACCCCGGTGCCGAATATGAAAATACCCGCCACAATGCCGGTGCATGGCTGGTCGAAGACCTGGCCCGCAGTGAAGGCATTCGTCTGAATCCGGACAAAAAATTCCACGGCCTCAGTGGCAAAGGCTTTATTGGTGGCCAGGAATGCTGGTTACTGATCCCCACCACATTTATGAATCTCAGCGGACAGGCCGTCCAGGCGCTGGCGAATTTCTACAAAATTAAGCCGGAAGAGATTCTGATTGTGCACGATGAACTGGATATGCCTCCGGGTCAGGCCAGATTCAAAACCGGCGGAGGTCACGGTGGCCAGAATGGGCTGCGTGATATTATTGCCAAACTCGGTAACAACAAAAATTTTCATCGTCTGCGTATTGGCATTGGCCATCCGGGTGACAAAAGCAAAGTCACCGGGCACGTGCTCGGACGCCCGACTGCAACCGAAAAAAGTGCGATAGACGCAGCCATAAACGAGGCCTTACACGTCCTGCCGGATGCCATCGCTGGCGATATGGCCAGGGCGATGAATCGCCTGCACTCGTTTAAAGGCTGAATTCGGGTAAAATACCCGCCAATTTCGACGACCAGAATACACAGGAAATATCCATGGGCTTTAAATGCGGTATCGTTGGTCTGCCCAACGTAGGCAAATCCACACTGTTTAACGCACTGACCAAGAATGGCATTGCGGCAGAAAACTTCCCGTTCTGTACCATTGAACCGAATGCCGGTACTGTACCTATGCCGGACCCGCGTCTTGATGCACTGGCAGAGATCGTAAAGCCTGAACGTGTGGTCCCTACCACCATGGAATTCGTTGATATCGCTGGTCTGGTCGCCGGTGCATCCAAAGGTGAAGGTCTGGGTAACCAGTTCCTCGCCAACATCCGTGAAACCGACGCCATCGCCCACGTTGTGCGCTGCTTTGAAGATGATAACGTGATTCACGTGGCTAACCGCGTTCACCCTGCCGACGACATCGACATCATCAACACCGAGCTGATCCTGGCTGATCTGGAATCCTGTGAGAAGCAGCTGCAGCGCGTTGTCCGCGTGGCCAAAGGCGGCGATAAAGACGCCATCGCCCAGAAAGCTCTGCTGGAAAAACTGATTCCACACTTCGAAGAAGGCAAAACCGCGCGCATGCTGGATATGAGCGATGACGAAAAAGTCGTCGCCCGTCGTTTTCACCTGCTGACCACCAAGCCGACCATGTACATTGCTAACGTGGCGGAAGACGGCTTTGAAGGTAACCCACACCTCGATGTTGTGCGCGAAATCGCGGCCTCCGAAGGTGCCTCTGTGGTTGCCGTATGCAACAAGATTGAAGCGGAAGTTTCTGAGCTGGAAGACGAAGACAAAATGGAATTTCTGGAAATGATGGGCATGGAAGAACCCGGTCTCGACCGTGTGATCCGTGCCGGTTATGACCTGCTGGGTCTGCAGACCTATTTTACCGCCGGGGTAAAAGAAGTCCGCGCCTGGACGACCAAAGTGGGTGCGACCGCTCCCCGCGCTGCCGCAGCCATTCATACCGACTTTGAACGCGGCTTTATCCGTGCAGAAGTGGTCAGTTACGATGACTTCATCCAGTACAAAGGCGAGAACGGTGCCAAAGAAGCCGGTAAATGGCGCCTGGAAGGTAAAGAGTACATCGTCAAAGATGGCGACGTTATCCACTTCCGTTTCAACGTCTGATCTCAGACCCGCGTTACCGGAAAGCGCCCTTGTGGTGCTTTTTTTCATTCTGATGCAAGTCCCCCAACAGACTGTTGCAGTTTTACCAACAGTAAAACATTGATGTAGCGCAAGATAAGGAGCAGAATGAACATTCAGTCCGATACTTGATAACTATGGATAAGCGACAACAAATTCTTGCAGCAACCGCTGAACTGATTGCCGAACACGGCCTTCAGTCCTGCCCCATGTCTATGGTGGCCAAACACGCAGGTTGCGGCGCCGGAACGATTTACCGTTACTTCGAGACCAAAGAGGAACTCGTGCGCGAGCTTTTTGCCGAAGTGGCTGCTGATGTGGCTGAAGCCTGCCTTAAGGATTACGACAAAAACGCCGGTATTAAGCAGCGTTTCTTTGTTTACTGGGGCAATTTCTACCACTGGATGCGGGAAAACCCGCAAACACGCGCCCTGATGGAGCAACTGGGTTCATCACCGGCCATCTGTGAAAATCATCGGCAGGTTTCTCTGCAGTGCCTGCAGGGGCCGGTTCAGGAACTGCTGGAAGAAGGCCGCAAAGAGCAGCTGATTAAGAATTTGCCGGACGAAGTTCTGGCAACCATGACCCTTGGTGCGCTGATGACCATGTGCCGTAAACAGCACCTGACGCCAGGTACCTTTAAGACCGAAGTAAACGCTAACGACCTGATCACGCTGTGCTGGGATGCCATCAAGGCTTAAGCAACAGACGCAGTCCGGCGTTTTTATTTAAAAAAATACTGAATGAACATTCACTCATAACGAGGTGGGAAAGATGGCAACTGCAAAAAAAATCGACACTCTGTCTGCTGGTTACGCTGAACAACGTACCCAAACTGCTGGCGCCCAGGTTCACGCCAGCGGCAAAAAATCTTCAATTGCGTTTTACGAAGTGCTGACGCACCTGAGCCGTAACCGCAAAAACAGCCACCGTCACGCTTAAGTAACGGTGACTGGCATTGAGCTGACTGCCCGGCCGTTATCCGGGGCAGTGCAGGCTCAGTGAAAAACAGCATCCTCCCCGGTATCTGAGTCCGCGAACGCGGCCGGCAGTACACAGTGGCGGTTAATCACCAGCAGACTGTGATCGGGTATCTGCAGTTCATTATTTTTCATCAGGCTGTCCATCAGCACGCAGGTGGCGTCGATGGAATCTATGCCGACAATCACTGCCAGAGCGTAGCCAAAACTGGTGTTCAGGGCGACAAGGTCCCCTATTTCCAGCTCTTCACGTTCGGTAATGATGTCTTCTCCGGTTATCTCATCAGTTGGCCAGGGTGTTTTAAACCGCGCCAGCGCGACCAGCTGGACGATACCCTGAATCACGTTGTCACTTAAATCGACTTCAATGTCTTCCCCATCGTCAGCATCCATCAGACGATCAAGCAGATTCATAAACAGATCGGAATCTTCTTCGGACCAGCGAAGGTCCACGGGGTGAGTACTGCTGCGGTTAGAGCGGAAGCACACTTCGGTAGGAAACTCTGCTGACTCCTCTCCGGCCATACCAGCCGGCATCAGCAGGCTGACTGCTTCAAAGCCACTTTTATCCTGATCGCTGATGCGCCAGAACAGGGGTTGCATCTCTGCGTTCATGAGAATTCTCCGTATTAACCAAACAGGGTGGTACGTGTGTGACGACTGTCTGAGATTCCTCCTTTGCACTGAGCGTTCTACGATATATAGCAGGGCTATATGACGGACACAAGCACCCGCGGCTATCGCACGGGGCGCAGAGCGGACAAAGTGGAACCCGGGTTGAGATTCTCCGAAGAGCTCCCCAGAAGGGTTATTAAACGCGCCATATCATTCATTCGTGTCATTTTTTGATGTTAATATCCGGCATTATTAACAACAGAAACATAAATACAGGGGAAGTTCATGACTCCGTCGCTGAAAAAAGGGCTGCTGGCAGGATTGGGGATGCTGGCACTGAGTGGCTGCGCCAGCAAAGTTGTAAATTACGATGCGATTGCTCAGGAAGCCAAACGGGATGCAGCGATGGCAGATGAATCGGCGTCACGAACGATCCAGCACGCTCAGTCGAAACTGGAACTGGGTCGCAGCGAAAATCTGTCCTACTACGCTCCGCGCCATCTGGCAGAAGCGGAAAAGAGCCTGCTGAAGGCGCAGGACATGCTGACCAGTGGCAAATCCGATGGTGAAGTCAAAACCGTTGCCATGACGTCGTTAAAAACCCTGGAAGCAGGCCTTGCGGTAAAAAAAGACATCCTGCGCCAGCTGAAGCCGTCTTATGACCACCTGCAGGTGCTCAAAGACATCAAGGCTGACCAGTACTTCCCGACGGATTTTGCCGACGTGGAAGAATCCCTGACCGGGGTTATGAGCCTGATGGAAGACCAGCAGACACTGAAAGCAGAGAGCGGGCAGAAAGCCCTGCTGGCCCGTATGCACCAGGTTGAAGTGAACACCATCGAATACATTCAGCTGAAACCGGTCAAAGACCTGCTCACCCGGGTTAAAAACAAAGGCGGTGCCGATGTAGCGCCCATCAGCTGGGAAACTGCACAGAAATCCCTGCTGGAAGCCCAGGCGCTGATCAGCAAAACACCGCGTGCCAAAGGCGCAATCGCCCGCGTCACAGTAGAGGCGACCAAAGCCGCGCAGCATGCGGAAGTAATCACCGACCTCACCAACCAGATTCTCGATGCCGGTAAAGACGATGCCGAAGCCATCTCGCTGAAGATGGAACGCTGGCTGTACCGCATCAGCACGGCTCTCAAGCATGAAGACATCCGCCACCTGCCACTGGATCAGCAGGCCAGCGAATACGCCAAATCCGTGGAAGAACTGATGCGCAGCAAGTAAGGCACAGCCAGAGACTGCAGACATGAAAAAGCCCGGCATTGCCGGGCTTTCTGTTTCCGCTCAGAAGTAGGTTCCCCTGGCTTCAGTCTTCTTCCGGACGTGGTGGCAGAAAAGAGCGCGGAAAGTGGCTGACGTTGGATTTCAGCTCCGGCTCCGGCAGATCAGACACTTTGGGCGTACCGACTGCTTCCACCTCATCAATGCGGATGACTGTGTGCATAGGAATAAAAGTGCGTTTCACCCCGGCAAAGGTTGCCTTCAGTTTTTCTTCGCCCGGATCCACCACCAGATTGGATTTTTCACCAAAAATCAGTTCTTCCAGCTCAACAAAACCGTACAGATCGCTCTGGTAGAGGTACCGTGCGTAGATCTCACACACCTCCGCCTGCTGCTGATAAACGATTCGGTAAATTGGTTCGGGTTTGTCTTTGCTGCTCATCTTTCCGCAATCACATACATAAAAGGGGGCGAATTATAGCACGACAAACCGGCTGAATACTGGCGAGAAAGTAAGCAGAAGCAGTATAATGCCGCCCCTTTTGAATCCGGCGGACAGTAAGCCCTTTATGACTGATCAGGTAAAGAAACTCTACATCAAAACCCACGGTTGCCAGATGAACGAGTACGACTCGTCGCGTATGGCGGACATGCTGGGCGAGAGTCATAAAATGGAGATCACGGATAACCCGGAAGAAGCCGACGTTATCCTGCTGAACACCTGCTCCATCCGTGAAAAAGCGCAGGAAAAGGTGTTCCATGAACTGGGGCGCTGGAAGCCTCTGAAAGCCAAGAACCCGAATCTGAAGATCGGCGTTGGTGGCTGTGTTGCCTCTCAGGAAGGCGATGCCATCATCAAGCGCGCGCCGTTTGTCGATATGGTATTTGGTCCGCAGACCCTGCACCGCCTGCCGGATATGGTGGATAAGTCCGCTAACGCCATTCAGGTGGTGGATGTCACCTTCCCGGAAATCGAAAAGTTCGACCACCTGCCAGCGCCAAAAGTGGAAGGCTGCAGTGCCTTTGTTTCCATTATGGAAGGCTGCTCCAAGTACTGTACCTTCTGCGTTGTACCTTACACCCGTGGTGAAGAAGTCAGCCGTCCGCTGGCCGATGTACTGAAAGAAGTGCAGAGTCTGGCCGATCAGGGCGTGCGTGAAGTGAACCTGCTGGGTCAGAACGTGAATGCTTATCGCGGTGCCACCTCAGATGGCGACATTGCAGATCTGGCTGAACTGATTACCGAAGTAGCCGACATCGACGGTATCGACCGTATCCGCTTTACCACCTCGCATCCGCTGGAGTTCAGTGACAGCCTGATCGATGTGTACGCTCAGGTACCAGAGCTGGTCAGCCATCTGCACCTGCCGGTACAGAGCGGCTCCAACCGCATTCTGTCCGCCATGAAACGCGGCCACGAAATCGATATGTACATCGACAAGATTGAACGCATCCGCAAACTGCGCCCAGATATTTCGATTTCCTCTGATTTTATTGTCGGCTTCCCGGGTGAAACCGACGAAGATTTCGAAGACACCATGAATCTGATCAACCAGATCGGTTTTGACGTGTCCTTCAGCTTTATTTACAGCCCACGTCCTGGCACGCCGGCTTCCGCGCTGGAAGACGACACCCCGGAAGAAGTGAAGAAGCAGCGTCTGCAGATCCTTCAGGCACGTATCGTGCAGCATGCGCAACAGATCAGCCGCCGCATGGTGGGCCGTGAAGAAACCATTCTGGTTACCGGTGTTTCTCGTAAAGATCCCGGCGAACTGCAGGGCCGTACTGAGAACAACCGGGTGGTAAACTTCAAAGCCGATGATCACGGCCTGATTGGTAAATTCGTTAAGGTGCGTATTGAAGATGCGTATCCGAACAGTCTCAGAGGCCTGCTGCTGAACCCCGAACTGGCCTACTGAAACGGGTAAAACATATACGGGCAGACAGCCCAACGGAGTGTCTTTTTGACCGACGAACAGAAAACCGAACAAACCACAGCGACACACAGCCACAGCTTTACCCTGGAGCCGGACGATGCACAGCGTCTGGCCAACCTCTGTGGCCATTTCGACAGCCACATCGAACAGATTGCCGATTATTATCAGCTGACCATTTTCAACCGCGGTGCCAAATTCACCGTGGAAGGCAATCTCAAACTCGGTGAACGTGCGGCCCATCTGATTCAGCGCCTGTACCGTGAAACCGGTAACGGCACCCTGATCACACCGGATCTGATTCACCTGTTTCTGCAGGAAGAAGGCTCCGAGGATGCCGCCGGCGGCAAAAAACACGATTACGATTCGCGTGCCATCAAAACCCCGGGCGGTACCTTCAAACCGCGTGGCCCGCATCAGCTGGAATACCTGCAGCGCGTACGTGAATTCGATATCAACTTTGGTGTCGGCCCAGCCGGTACCGGTAAAACCTTCCTTGCCGTAGCAGCGGCGGTTGAAGCCCTGCAGCGTGACGAAGTAAAACGCATTCTGCTGGTGCGTCCGGCGGTCGAAGCCGGTGAAAAACTGGGCTTCCTGCCCGGCGACCTGGCACAAAAAATCGATCCTTATCTGCGCCCGCTGTACGACGCCCTGTATGAAATGCTCGGCTTTGAACAGGTTGGCCGCCTGATTGAACGCAACGTTATCGAAATTGCACCGCTGGCCTACATGCGTGGCCGTACTCTGAGCCACTCGTTCGTGATTCTGGACGAGTCCCAGAACACCACCAAAGAGCAGATGAAGATGTTCCTCACCCGGGTTGGTTTCGGCTCCAAAGCCGTGATCACAGGTGACGTTACTCAGGTCGACCTGCCCCGCGGCGTGTATTCCGGCCTGAAGCACGGTCTGGAAGTGCTGGATGGTGTTCCGGGTATCGGTGTCACCCGCTTTAACAATGCCGACGTGGTGCGCCACCCACTGGTGCAGCGCATTGTCGATGCCTACGACAAATTCGATGAAAAAGAGCAGAAGCAGCAGGAAGAGCGCAAAGCTGCCATGCTGACTGCCCGCAACCGCGATGCCGACGATGAGGATGCTGCATCATGAATCTGATGCTGGATGTCCAGCTGGCCGAAGAGCTTGATGATTTCGCTGACTTTCTGCCGTCTGAAGAGCAGCTGCAGCAATGGGCGGAAGCCGCCCTCGCCGGCCGCACAGAGTTTGAAGAACCGGAGATGACCATCCGTCTGGTCGCCCCGGAAGAGAGTCAGGAGCTGAACAGTGAATACCGTGGCAAGGACAAACCCACCAACGTGCTGTCTTTTCCCTTCGAAGCTCCGCCTGAAGTACCGCTGGAACTGCTGGGTGATCTGATCATCTGTGCGGCGGTGGTACAGCAGGAAGCCATTGAACAGGATAAAACCACTGACGCTCACTGGGCCCACATGGTTGTGCACGGCTGCTTGCATTTGCTCGGGTACGACCATATAAAGGACGATGAAGCTGAAATAATGGAAGACCTCGAGCGGCAGATTCTTGCTTCTCTGGGATACCCGGATCCATACCTGGATGAGGAAAAATGAGCGAAGACCGATCGGGCCAGCACAAAACCTGGCTGGAAAGATTGACTGACCTGTTCTCTGACGACCCGCAAAGCCGTCAGGACATCAAAATCATATTACGGGAAGCTGCCGAACGAGCCATCGTCGACAGCGATACCCTCAACATTCTGGAAGGTGCCCTGCAGGTATCAGAAATGCAGGTACGGGATATTATGATCCCCCGCTCCCAGATGACGTCGATCCATATCGACGAACCCCTGAAAGATTATCTCCCCAAGATTATCGATTCTGCTCACTCGCGCTTCCCGGTGATGGGGGAAGGCCCGGATGAGGTTATTGGCATTATGCTGGCCAAAGACCTGCTGCCATTAATTCTTAACGATGATCGTGAACAATTCACACTGAAAGAAATCCTGCGTCCGACCACTTTTGTGCCGGAAAGCAAACGCCTGAATGTGTTGCTGCGGGAGTTCCGCGCCACCCGTAACCATATGGCGATTGTGGTGGATGAATTCGGCAGTGTCGCTGGTCTGGTAACCATCGAAGACGTGCTCGAGCAGATCGTCGGTGAAATCGAAGACGAACACGATTACGACGAAGAAGACAGCATGATCAAGGAAGTGGAAGACGGCATCATCATGGTGAAAGCCCTGACGCCGATCGAAGACTTCAATGAGCACTTTGATGCCGGTTTCCCGAGTGATGAATTCGATACCATCGGCGGTATTGTTATCCACCACTTTGGCCGCGTGCCGGAATGCAACGAGCATATCCGCATCGATAACTGGCAGTTCAAAGTGGTCAACGGTACCAGCCGTCAGATTAATCTGCTGGAAGTTACCGCCACAGAGTAACAATCAACACTTTGACAGGGTGAGCCTTCGCCGCGTCGCCTGACGGAATCTGACATGACATTCTGGATGCCCATCCTGCAACTGATTGCCGGTGCCGCCTTTCCGCTGGCATTGGCGCCTTTCTTTTATTGGCCGGTGGGCCTGATCAGCCTGCTGATCTTTGCCCACGGTCAGTTTACCACCCAGTCATCCCGCAGTGCTTTCTGGCGTTGCTGGCTATACAGCTTCGGCATGTTCAGTGTCGGCATCTCCTGGGTTTACGTCAGCATCCATGATCATGGCGGTACGCCGGCGTTTCTGGCGATCCCGATGGTCGGCATTTTCGCCGCCTTCCTCGCCTTCTTCCCGGCCATGGTTTTCAGCCTGCGCTATGCCCTGTTCGGTCAGCACCATGCCTGGCTGACGATCCCCGTGTTCTGGTTTCTGCAGGAGTGGCTGCGCAGCTGGTTCCTTACCGGCTTCCCCTGGCTGTTCGCCGGTGATGGTCACCTGTTCAGCTGGCTATCTGGCTGGGCACCTGTCATCGGCAGCTATGGCATCTCGGTCATTCTGCTGCTTACGGTCACCAGTGTATGGATGCTGATCAGCAGCCGTAAACCCAAATGGCTGCTGATGTTACTGCTGTGGCCTGTTGGTCTGGCCCTGCAATCCTTTGACTGGACCACCCCGGTCGGAGAGATGAAAGTAGCCGCAGTTCAGGGCAACATTCCTCAGGATGACAAATGGAAACGGGAAATGATCAGCCCGACCATTAATGCCTATTACCAGCAGACCAGTGACCACTGGGATGCCGATCTGATTCTGTGGCCGGAAACCGCCATGACACTGCTGTATGATCAGTTTCAGCCCTATCAGGAAGAACTGCAGGCGGAAGCACTGGGCACACATACCACCATCATTACCGGCATTCCCTATCGCCATCCGCGCGGCAGCGAGCTGGCCGGTAAATTCCACAACAGCGTGATTGCTTTTGGTTATGGCCAGGGCATATACCACAAACAGCGCCTGGTTCCCTTTGGTGAATACGTGCCACTGGAAGATCTGATCCGCGGCCTGATCCCTTTCTTTGATCTGGATATGTCGAGCTTTCTGGCGGGCAAACCTGATCAGCAATTATTGAAAGTGGGCAAAAAAACTGCTGAGGACGAGCAGCTCTATCTGGTCGCTCCTTACATCTGCTATGAAATTGCTTACCCGCAATTAGTCACCAGCATGGCCAAAAATGCTGACCTGTTAGTCACCGTCAGCAACGATGCCTGGTTTGGTGATTCTCTCGGGCCAAAGCAGCATATGGCACTGGCACAGATGCGTGCGCTGGAAACCGGCCGCTATATACTGCGCGCCACCAATACCGGTATCACCGCTCTGGTGGATAATAAAGGCAATATCCTCTCGCGCCTGCCCTATGAACAGCGTGCGACCCTGACCGGTACAGCACAGATGCGCGAGGGCAGCACGCCGTATATGCTAGTGAATTTATGGCCGTTATACGCGCTGACTTTACTGGCCTTTGTACTCGCCGGCCTGAAAAAATACCGCTCACGGAATCACCTCTATGGCTAAATTACTGTTCCGCCTGAATCAGGTCGAAGATGACGAAGCCGACGATGTGCGCGCCTTACTGGACGAAGCAGGGCTCGAGTATTACGAAACCAATGCCGGTCGCTGGCGCGTATCGGTAGCAGCCATCTGGCTGCGCCACGACGATGATTATGAGCAGGCCCGGGCCATGCTTGATGATTATCAGCAACAGCGCAGCGAGCGCCTGCAGGAAGAATATCGCCAACTGGAAGAAAACGGTGAGCAGGAAACTTTTTTGCAGCGCGCCCGGGAGCGCCCGGCCGATCTGATTCTGGTGATTCTGTCGGTGGTGATTGTGATTGGTCTGATGGTGTGGCCATTTCTCAATTTTGCCCGGGATTAAGCCCGGCGGCGCCCGCTAACGAAAACGCTCGAAAACACTAAAGACGGGAAACGCTGAAGAAGAGAAATTCAGGGAAGTGCAGGTGTTCAGCAGAGAGCACCTGCAGATTGGCCATCCGCTCAGTGCGTTTTAGCTCAGCGCTTTTATAACAGCCTCAATGATAGGCTGATTGGCCTCAGGAAATTCAAAATCCTGCAACCGGGTAAAAGATACCCAGCGGGCCTCCTGCCCTTCCGCACCGTGGGCGGTAATTGCATCATTCATATTGGTATGAACCCAGCAAACGTCCAGCAGTACGCTTTTATCAGGATAATTGAACGGAATTTCCATCAGTGGGCTGATCTGATCTTCCGTGACTTTTAACGCCACTTCTTCATCCAGCTCACGCACCAGAGCCGCCGCAGTACTTTCACCTGCTTCAACTTTGCCGCCGGGGAATTCCCATTTGCCACCCTGATGTTTGTCATCGGGGCGGCGGGCAATCAGTATGTCGCTGTCATTAACCACGATGACAGCGACGGCTACGTGCACAACCTTCATAACTCAGAAGCGACCATCAGGAACGGTAATCAGCATTGATCGTAACGTATTCGTGCGACAGGTCTGTGGTCCACAGCTGTTCCGTCACATCACCACGTCCTAACTGAATACGGATAGTGAATTCGCTCTGTTTGAAAATCGCAGCACCGGCAGCTTCGGTGTAAGAATCACAACGGCCACCGTCTTCAACGATCTGCACGTCTTCCAGATAAATCTGCACTTTATCCAGGTCAAAATTCTGTACACCACTGCGGCCAACCGCTGCCAGAATTCGGCCCCAGTTAGCATCGGAAGCAAACATCGCAGTTTTCACCAGAGGTGAGTGAGCCACGGTATAAGCCACATCAAGCGCTTCTTTCTGTGCTGCTGCACTTTCCACACGGATAGTAACGAACTTGGTCGCACCTTCACCGTCACGGACAATGGCCTGAGCCAGAATCTGGAAGGCTTCTTTCAGCAGCGCAAACACCTGCTGACCTTCCGCTGACGCTGCATCCGTAATCATCACGCCGGATTTACCGGTCGCCATCAGCATGCAGGAATCGTTAGTGGAAGTATCGCCATCAATGGTAATGCGATTGAATGAGCAGTCCGCCAGCTCTTTACACCAGGCCTGCAGCACATCAGCTGCCACACCGGCGTCAGTAGCGATAAAGCCAAGCATGGTCGCCATGTTCGGCATAATCATACCGGCACCTTTGGAAATACCGGTGACCGTTACCGTGCTGCCAGCGATATCAGCCTGCTTGCTGAAACCTTTTGGCAGCGTGTCTGTGGTCATAATGCCTTTTGCAGCACGGGCCCAGTTATCTGCACTGAGGTTTTCCAGCGCTGCAGGAATACCACGTTCAAACGCCGGCATATTCAGCGGCTCACCGATAACGCCGGTTGAAAATGGCAGTACCGAATCAGCAGCGCAACTGCCTTTTTCAGCCATCAGTTCACAGCTCTTAACCGCATTGCCATAACCGGATTTACCGGTACCGGCGTTGGCATTACCGGTATTAATCAGCAGGTAGCGCGGCTGCGCAGAAGCGGAGAGATGCTGTTTACAGATCTGTACCGGCGCTGCACAGAAGGCGTTGGTGGTAAAAACACCCGCCACGTTGGTGCCTTCCGCCAGCTCGATAACAACCATATCGTCACGATTAGCGTAACGCACATGCGACTGAGCGACGCCCAGCCGCACACCATCAACTGCTTTAAAGTCTTCAAAAACTGTAAAGTTAACGGCCATTTTCTTCTGCTACCTCAGGAAAGCTTGCCATGGCAATGCTTGTATTTTTTACCTGAACCACACGGACATGGTTCGTTACGGCCTACCTTGCGTTCATCACGGACAAAAGGTTCTGCCTGATCATCTGTCTCTGCACCTTCAGGTGCTTCACCAGCCATAGACTCAGCGGCTTCATGCTGATACTGGGCGCGCTCAGCCTGTGCTTCTGCGGCTGCACGACGCTGTTCTTCCATTTCACGGACTTCTTCTTCCTGACGCACTTTCACGTGGGACAGTACGCGGATGGTTTCACGTTTGATATTGCCCAGCAAAGCTTCGAACAGGCCAAAGGATTCGCGCTTGTATTCCTGTTTCGGGTTCTTCTGACCATAGCCGCGCAGGTGAATACCCTGACGCAGGTGATCCATAGTGGCCAGGTGCTCTTTCCACAGGTTGTCGAGTACCTGCAGCATAATCTGCTTTTCAAACATACGCAGGGCTTTGCTGCCCGCTGCGGCTTCTTTCTCTTCGTAGGCTTTCTGAATCTCTTCCAGAATACGCTCACGCAGAGTTTCTTCGTACAGTTTGTCTTCGTTATCCAGCCATTGCTGAACCGGCAGTTCGATATCAAATTCGGCTTTCAGGTGTTTCTCAAGACCTTCAACATCCCACTGCTCGACAAGGCTCTGTGGTGGAATAAAGTCATCAATGGCTTCGTTCACCACGTCAGCACGGATAGCAGTAATGGTTTCAGAAATATCCTCTTTCGCCATCAGCTCATTACGCTGGCCGTAAACCGCACGACGCTGATCGTTGGCAACGTCATCGTATTCCAGCAACTGCTTACGGATATCGAAGTTACGGCCTTCCACTTTACGCTGTGCTTTTTCGACAGCGTTAGTCACCATGCGGTGCTCGATGGATTCGCCATCTTTCATACCCATTGCCTGCATCATGCTGCGCATACGCTCAGACATAAAGATGCGCATCAGGTTGTCTTCCAGCGACAGGAAGAAACGGGTAGAACCCGGGTCACCCTGACGACCGGCACGACCACGCAGCTGGTTATCGATACGGCGGGATTCATGACGCTCGGTACCGATGATATGCAGACCACCGTTTTCCAGTACCTGATCATGGCGCTTCTGCCAGTCTGCCTTAATCGCGGCAATCTGTTCTTCAGACGGATCTTCCAGAGCAGCCACTTCGGCTTCCCAGTTACCGCCCAGCATAATGTCGGTACCACGACCGGCCATGTTGGTGGCGATGGTCACAGCAGCGGGGCGACCTGCGTCAGCAATAATCTGTGCTTCGCGGGCGTTCTCTTTGGCGTTCAGTACGTTGTGCTGAACCTTAGCTTTGGTCAGCTGCTGCGACAGATACTCAGATGCTTCAATAGAAGCAGTACCCACCAGCACCGGACGCTGTTGCGCAGTTACTTCGCGGATTTCTTCGATGACCGCGTCATATTTTTCTTTCTGAGTGGCATAGATCACATCGTTGTAATCGATACGGCGTACCTGTTTGTTGGTCGGGATAACCACAACATCCAGGTTATAGATCTGCATAAACTCGAACGCTTCGGTATCCGCAGTACCTGTCATACCGCCCAGCTTTTCATACAGACGGAAATAGTTCTGGAAGGTGGTCGAGGCCAGTGTCTGACTCTCTGCCTGAATCTGAACGCCTTCTTTGGCTTCCACCGCCTGATGCAGACCTTCACTCCAGCGACGACCCGGCATGGTACGGCCGGTGTGTTCGTCAACGATCACGATCTGCCCATTCTGCACGATGTAATCGACGTTTTTCTGGTACACAGCGTGAGCTTTCAGAGCCGCGTGCACGTGGTGCAGCAGATTCAGGTTAGTCGGTGAGTACAGACTTTCGCCTTCCTTCAGAATACCGGCTTCAGTCAGCAGCTGCTCAACAAATTCGTGACCTTCTTCGGTCAGTTCAATGGAGCGCTGTTTTTCGTCAACAACAAAGTGGCCGGTTGCGCCACCCTGACCGCCGTCGATGGCTTCGCCCTGCTCCAGCTTGGGTACCAGCAGGTTAATCGCGCGGTACATTTCCGAGCTGTCTTCCGCCGGGCCAGAGATAATCAGTGGTGTACGGGCTTCATCGATCAGAATGGAGTCCACCTCGTCGACGATGGCGAAGTACAGGTCACGCTGCACTTTGTCTTCGATCGAGAACGCCATATTGTCACGCAGGTAATCAAAACCGAATTCGTTGTTGGTACCGTAAACGATGTCAGCGGCGTAGGCTTCACGCTTCTCGACATTGTTCATGCCCGGTACCACGATACCGACGGTAAGACCCAGAAACTCATATAAAGGACGCATCCAGTTGGCATCACGGCGTGCCAGGTAATCGTTCACCGTCACCACGTGCACGCTCTTACCGGTCAGTGCGTTCAGATAGGTCGGCAGAGTACCCACCAGAGTTTTACCTTCACCGGTACGCATCTCAGAAATACGGCCTTCGTGCAGAGCGATACCACCGATCATCTGTACATCGAAGTGGCGCATGCCCATCACCCGGACACTGGCTTCACGGCATACGGCAAAAGCTTCAGGGAGGATGCTGTCGAGGGATTCTCCCCCTTCTATACGCTGACGGAACTCATCACTTTTGGCTTTCAGCTGATCATCGCTGAGTGCCTTAATGTCTTCTTCCTGAGTATTAATACGGGCGACGATTTTGCCCATGCGTTTCAGTTCGCGGCTGTTCTTACTGCCAAAAATCTTTCGAAAGAGTTTACCAATCATGGTTTTATCATTATCCGGGACAAATAGAGGGCTCTGGGCCAAAGTGCTAAAGGCTACTTATAACCCAGAATGATGACAAGCGTGTTGAATAGAAAGATTATCGCGGTTTGCGATGAATATACGCGGCAGGATCGACCGTACGGCCGTTTTTGTAGACTTCAAAATGCACGTGAGGGCCGGTCGAACGACCTGTGCTGCCCATCAATGCTACGACATCGCCTTTACGCACGACGTCACCAACAGCGACTTCAATCTCTTTACAGTGGGCATAACGGGTTTTGTAACCGTTACCATGATTGATTTCCACCAGGTTGCCATAGCCGTAGCGCGGGCCAGACCAGGTAACGACACCGGATGCCACGGCGACAATATCTGCGCCCATTTTACCGGCGAAATCGACCCCGGCATGCCAGGCCAGACGTCCGGTGAAAGGATCGGTACGCTTACCGTAACGGGAGGACATCCAGCCTTTGGTGATCGGACGACCAGCCACAAAGGTATCGTCGTTAAGCTTGTTAGCGGACATCAGGTCGTCCAGCACTTCAAGCTGCTGCTCACGGCTGTCGATGCGTTCGGCCAGCTCGTTCAGCACTTCTTTGATCTCTGGTGAACGGTAGGCTTCACCCAGAGTACCGGCAGGGCCACCAACGGCAGGCTCTACGCTGAAATCGAATTCTTCGGAGTTTAATGCTGAGATATCAACAAGGCGCTCACCCAGAGCATCAAGGCGCAGCAGTTTTGCCTGCAGATCTGCAAGGCGGAGAGTCAGTGCTTCCAGCTCCTGATCCGTCTGACGGCGGATCTGCTGCAGCTCCTGCTTTTGCATACTGAGATCGCGTTCCCATGCCTTGGCGGCATTGGGGTCAAGAATACCTTCATCAGCGAGACGCTCTGCCAGCCAGAAGCCGGTGGCGCCCATGGCAAACGGCAGAACCAACAGGAAACCGAACATCATGGTGCGCGCTGACGCCCCCAAGGTGTAGGTCCTGGACTCCCCGTGTTTTCTGCCAACAATGATGATATTCATACGCTTACACTTCCCGGTGGGCTTCCGCCACTCCGTACTTCATCGGCAGTTATAACCTGACTGCCAATAAAAAACAAAGGCCATAATGGAATTATGGCCTTCATTGGGGGATACACCAAAACTATCTTGTATCAAAAAGTTAACCGGCTGCGGCTGGTCGGATGTAGGAAATTGGTGCGGTTTCTTCCGGAAACTCGACAAATTCCCAGGCATCTTCCTGAGCAAACAGCTCTCGCAGGAGCTTATTGTTCAGGCCGTGGCCGGATTTGTAGCCGATGTATTCGCCAATCAGACTGTGGCCAAGCAGGTACAGGTCACCGACAGCGTCGAGGATCTTGTGCTTAACGAACTCGTCTTCATAACGCAGACCGTCTTCGTTCAGAACACGGTATTCATCAACCACGATGGCGTTTTTCACACTGCCGCCCAGAGCCAGATTCTTGGAACGCATGTATTCCAGGTCTTTTGTGAAGCCGAAGGTACGGGCGCGGCTGACTTCTTTAACATAAGACGTGGAAGAAAAATCCAGACTGGCTTTCTGAACGCTCTGTTTGAGTACCGGATGGTCAAAATCAATCTCAAAACTGACTTTGAAACCTTCGTAAGGAACAAAAGAAGCGATTTTGTCGCCTTCTTTCACTTCTACTTTACGTTTGATACGGATAAAGCGCTTCGGAGCCCCCTGCTCGGCAATACCGGCAGACTGCAGCAGGAATACAAACGGACCAGAACTGCCGTCCATAATAGGTACTTCCTGCGCGCTGAGCTCAACGATCGCATTATCAATGCCCAGACCAGCCATAGCTGACAGCAGGTGCTCAACGGTATCAACCCGTGCATGATCCTTAACCAGAGTGGTAGACAGGGTAGTCTCACCAACGCTGTCTGCATGCGCAGGAATATCCACAACCGGATCAAGATCCGTACGACGGAAGACAATCCCGGTATTTACAGGTGCAGGCTTCAGTGTGAGATATACCTTCTCACCTGAATGGAGGCCAACCCCGGTAGCGCGGATTGTATTTTTAAGCGTACGTTGTGGAATCATTTAGCAAACCTGACAATTCTGTGCAATTTATATACAAATTTAACCGGCAGCATTATATCAGCATTTAAGCAATGCGCCAGAGCGCACTGCTTAATCTGCCTGACGACGAAGGAAAGCCGGGATATCCAGGTAGTCCATATCCGGACGATCTGCGACATCGACTTTCTTAGCGGCGTTTCCTGACTGACGGGATACCGTTGGACGATCCAGCTGACTGTAGTCAGTGGTGCCATCTGCTTTACGTGCAGTGTTATCGACCACTTTCGTTGGCTTTGGTTCCTCAACCTCTTCCGCACGGCCGAGACCTGTGGCCACAACAGTGACGCGCAGTTCATCGGACAGCTCAGGGTCGATAACAGTACCAACAACAACGGTGGCGTTATCAGAAGCAAACTCTTCTACCACGCTGCCGACTTCGCTGAATTCACCCAGAGACAGATCGAAACCTGCGGTGACGTTCACCAGGATGCCGCGGGCACCACGGAAATCGACATCTTCCAGCAGCGGGCTGCCAATGGCACGCTCAGCGGCTTCACGGGCGCGGTTGTCACCACTGGCTGAACCGGTACCCATCATTGCCTGACCCATTTCAGACATAACAGTGCGTACGTCGGCAAAGTCGACGTTGATCATACCCGGACGGGTAATCAGATCTGCAATGCCCTGAACCGCACCCAGCAACACGTTGTTAGCTTCTTTAAAAGCATCTAACAGAGAAGTGTTTTTGCCAAGTACAGAGAGTAACTTTTCGTTTGGAATTGTAATCAGCGAGTCGACGTGCTCAGCCAGTTGCTTCAGACCGGTGTCAGCCGCTGCCATACGTTTTTTACCTTCAAACGGAAATGGCTTGGTCACAACCGCAACAGTCAGAATACCGAGTTCTTTTGCAACTTCGGCAACTACTGGTGCACCACCAGTACCTGTACCACCACCCATACCGGCGGTGATAAATACCATATCGGCACCTTTCAGAGATTCTGCAATGCGCTCACGATCTTCCAGAGCAGCCTGACGGCCGACTTCCGGATTCGCACCAGCACCCAATCCTTTGGTGAGACCTGTACCCAGTTGCAGAATAGAACGTGAAGTCACATTCCGCAGTGCCTGTGAATCGGTGTTGGCACAGATAAAATCAACACCTTCGATGTTGTTATCCACCATGTGCTGAACGGCGTTACCGCCACCACCACCTACACCTACAACTTTAATGACTGCCGTTTGTTGCAGGTCATCTGCCAATTCAAACATATCCCCATCTCTATGCTGAGACATAGCGTATCTCCTTAGCCGCGCGCTAGTGATATTTAATATTAAAAATTGCCTTTAATCCAATCTTTTATCCGCGAAAAAACTCCGTCATTTCGCTCTTCGACCGGACCATTTTTTGATTTATTTAACTGCTGTTTTGCTGCGTACAGCAAAAGCCCCACAGAAGTCGAATAAATCGGGTTATTGATCACGTCTGTCAGTCCGGAAACCCCCTGGGGTTTAGCCAGACGAACCGGCATATGAAAGATTTCTTCTGCCAGTTCTGTAACACCTTCCATCTTCGCTGTACCACCGGTCAGAACGATGCCGGCAGCGACCATATCTTCAAAGCCACTGCGACGTAATTCTGACTGAATCAGCGTAAAAAGTTCGTCATATCTTGGCTCAACGACCTCAGCCAATGCCTGACGTGATAAATCTCTTGGCGCACGATCACCAACACTTGGCACCTTGATGGTTTCGTCCGCTTTTGCCATCTGCGTCAATGCGCAGGCGTATTTAATTTTGATCTTTTCCGCATGCTGGGTCGGCGTACGTAATGCCATGGCAATATCGTTAGTAACCTGATCACCGGCAATCGGAATAACCGCGGTATAACGGATCGCGCCTTCAGTGAAAATAGCGATATCGGTTGTACCGCCACCGATGTCGACCAGACAGACGCCCAACTCCCGTTCGTCATCGGTTAAAACCGCATAACTGGATGCCAGCTGCTCAAGAATAATGGCATCAGTCTGCAGCCCACAGCGCTGCACGCAACGCTCAATATTCTGTGCTGCATTGACGGCACCGGTAACCAGATGCACTTTTGCTTCCAGACGCACACCGGACATACCTACCGGCTCTTTTATGCCTTCCTGATTGTCTACCACATATTCCTGCGGCAACACATGCAGAATGCGCTGATCCTGAGGAATCGCGACTGCCTGCGCAGCATCAATAACCCGGTCGATATCCATCTGCGTAACTTCACGGTCACGCACTGCCACAATGCCGTGGGAATTCATGGAATGAATATGACTTCCGGCAATGCCGGCGAACACGGAATGGATGGTACAGCCAGCCATCAGCTCAGCTTCTTCAACTGCACGTTTGATCGACTGCACAGTCGATTCAATGTTGACCACAACACCCTTTTTCAGACCACGGCTCGGATGTGATCCAAGACCCACGATCTCAATATTACCGTCACCATCTACTTCACCAACGATGGCAACAATTTTGGATGTTCCGATATCCAGGCCTACCAACATATTTTTTTGTGGCACCTGACTCATTACCCCATCTCCTGCGTTGAACGCCAGCGCACCGCGGCGCCTTTTCCGTAACGTAAATCCAGACTTTCAACTGCATCCGCCGGCAAATCTGCCAGCAAACGACCAAGCCGCTGCAGCCTCTCTTCAAAATACTGTCGTCCAAGATTTACCTGCCATCCATTGGACAGACTCAGACTGACGGATCCCACCTTGTTAACTGTCAGCATATTGATTGCCAGTTCCTTCTGCTTAAGGCTCTGCTGAACGCGGCGAAAATATCTGACTGCCGTTTCCGCCTGGCCTTCATCACCATTTATTCTTGCCAGCCCCTCAGTGTTGTAACCCTGAGGAATTTCACTCAGTTCACCACTGATACTCAGCAGCTTTTTATCATTCATCACTGCCATGGGCAGATCTTCTGCAATCATCACCTGCAGAGTACCTGGCCATTGTTTACGCACCATCACCTGCTTTATCAGCGGCAGCGCATCCAGCTGTTTATACACAGCCTGTGGATCAAGCGAAAAAAAACTCTCGTTTTTTACCCAGGCCAACTGTTTGGCCAGCTCATTGGCATCCCACACAGACAAACGGCCATTCACTTCAATCTCCTGAATCGGCCAGCTCTGATACGCCCATTTACCACCGGCGATGACGACCACTGTAAACAGCACCGCACCGACCCAATGCCACGGAATCGACGGCAGCTGAATATTCCACTCCCGTTTTTCCTTTACCTTAAGCGGTGTGGCACCACGGGGCACATCGGCATGTTTAGCCACGCGAACGCCCCTGCGCTTCCAGTAACAGCTTTTCAACTAACTGCGGAAATTCCATCCCAACGGCTTTCGCAGCCATCGGCACCAGGCTGTGGTCTGTCATGCCCGGTGCAGTATTCGCTTCCAGCAGCCAGAAACTGCCATCGCTGTCCTGCATCACATCAATACGACCCCACCCCTGACAACCCAGCACATCAAAGGCGCGCAACGCCAGCTGTTGCAGTTCAGCCTCTTTTTCTTCACTCAGACCACAAGGCAGCAGATACTGTGTATCGTTGGCTTTGTACTTGGCATCGTAGTCATAAAATTCATGCGTTGTTTTCAGCTGAATAGCTGGCAGTGCTTCGCCATCCACAATCGCTACCGTGAACTCAGCACCGGACACCCAGCTTTCAGCCAGCACCAGACCATCAAAACCGGAGGCGTATTCATAGCTTTCTCGCAGATCTTCAGCGGTATGAACTTTACGCATACCAATACTGGAGCCTTCACGGGCTGGTTTTACAATCGCGTCGTGGCCTAATTCATTAATAAGCTGCGACCATTCACTGTCAGCTTTTAGTAAAAAAGCCGTTGGTGTTGGTAATCCGGCCGCCTGCCAGATCAGTTTTGTACGCCACTTATCCATAGCCAGAGCAGAAGCCATAACGCCACTGCCGGTATAGGGTTTTCCCAGCCATTCAAGTACACCCTGAATCGTGCCGTCTTCGCCGCCACGACCATGCAGGGCAATAAATGCGATGTCGAATTCTTCCGCAGTCAGCTGTGCTACTGCATGTTGCTGAATGTCGATTTTTTTCACATCAGCCTGCAGCGAACATAACGCGTCATAAACGGCAGCACCGCTGCGCAGCGATACTTCCCGTTCGGCTGAGGTACCGCCCATCAGTACCAGAATTTTTCCAAGGCCGGAAACTGTCATAATTCCACCTCATTCAGCCAGTCTGGCAGATCCCGTGCCAACTGCAGTGCAAGGCTGCCGATATCACCGGCACCCTGAGTTAAAAGAATATCGCCAGGCCGTAAAATACCCTGCAATGGCTGTTTTAATGATTCATCACGCTCAACAAACACCGGATCCAGTGTTGTGCGCTGACGAATACTGCCACACAGTGAACGACCATCCGCACCGGCAATCGGTTTTTCACCCGCCGGATAAACTTCCATCAATAACAGTGCATCAGCCCGCGACAATACTTTGACAAAATCCTCGTAAAGATCGTGTGTCCGCGTATAACGGTGGGGCTGGAATAACATCACCAGACGACGCTCCGGAAAACCGCTTCGGATAGCTTCGATGGTAACTTCAAGTTCTCGCGGATGGTGGCCATAATCATCGACCATCATCACGTCACCATCACCCAAAGCAAACTCACCACAAACGGTAAAGCGCCGGCCTACTCCGGCAAATTTTTCCAGCGCATTGACGATAGCTTCATCACTCACACCTTCGTCATCCGCCACTGCAATGGTTGCCAGTGCGTTCAGCACATTGTGTTTTCCTGGCATTCGCAGACGGATATTCAGATCACTGCGGTCACCCGGGCGATGTACGGTAAAGCTGGTAAAAATCCCCTGCTGCGACAAATTATCAGCACGATAATCAGCGTCATCAGAGAAACCATAGGTAACCACCTGACGTCCAATACGTGGAATCAGTTCACGCACCGTAGCGTCATCGATGCACACAACCGCCAGTCCGTAAAACGGCAGATTGGAGAGAAAATCGATAAAGGTATTTTTCAGAACCTCAAAGTCGCCGCCATAGGTGCTCATATGGTCGGCATCAATATTGGTTACGATGGAAACCATCGGCTGCAGATGCAGGAAAGACGCATCGCTTTCATCGGCTTCTGCGACCAGATAACGGCTGGCACCCAGACGCGCATTGGTTCCTGCACTGTTCAGTTTCCCACCAATAACGAAGGTCGGATCAAATCCGCCTTCGGCCAGTACTGATGTCACCATACTGGTGGTCGTCGTTTTTCCGTGAGTACCGGCGACAGCAATGCCGTGACGGAAGCGCATCAGTTCCGCCAGCATTTCAGCACGGCGTACCACCGGCACCCGGCGCGCCAGTGCTGCTTTAATTTCCGGGTTGTTCTCATCAATTGCAGTTGAAACCACCACCACATCAGCCTGAGCCACATGAGCTTCTTCGTGCCCGATAAAGACTTCAACACCCAGTGAACGCAGCCGTTCAGTCACCGTAGACTCACGCAGATCCGAGCCTGAGATTTTATAACCCTGGTTAAGCAGAACTTCGGCGATACCACACATCCCGGCACCACCAATCCCTACAAAATGAATGCAGTGGATACGGCGCATCTCCGGAATCAGGTGACGCATAATTTCTCTTTCCTGTTCAGTCACGGGCAAACCTCTTAACCTGTTGTGCAACTTTTTCAGCTGCATCTGTCATTGCCAGGCTGCGTGCGCGGCCAGCAATGTCTGCTAATTCTTTACGTTCTTTGCTGTAGCTGAGCCACTGCTCTGCAAGCCACTCCGGTGTCAGATCAGACTGCGGACACAGAATCGCCGCTTTGTGATCAGACAAATAACGGGCGTTCGCGGTCTGATGATCATCAACCGCTGACGGCAGCGGAATAAAAATCGCAGCGCAGCCTGCAGCGGCGACTTCCGAGACAGTGAGAGCACCGGCACGACAAACCAGCAGATCTGCCCAACTGTAGGCTTCCGCCATATCAGCAATAAAAGGCAGAACATCCGCCTTAATGCCGGCATTTTTATAATCAGCCGACACTTTTTCATAATTATTTTTACCCGCCTGATGACGCAGATTCGGGCGCTCATCAGCAGGGAGAGTATCCATGGCAGCAAATACCGCGTTATTAACCGCGACCGCCCCCTGACTGCCACCAATAATCAGTACATTCAGTGGCCCCGCACCATTATCAGTATCAGCGTTCATGCGCTGCAGATAACGCTCCTGCGGATCCGGCAGAGCGACTACATCACTGCGCACCGGATTTCCGGTTGTTAACGCATTTTCCAGGGCGCCCGGAAATGCCTGCATCACACAGTCGGCAAAACGGCTGAGTAATTTATTGGTCATACCCGCGCGTGCATTCTGCTCATGCACCACTAACGGAATCCCCAGCATGCGCGCGGCGACGCCACCCGGTCCGGTAACATAACCACCAAAACCCACAACCACATCAGGATTAATGCGTTTAATAATGGCTTTTGCCTGCAGCACCGCACGGATAACCTTGAACGGCGCCAGCACCAGACCGGCTACACCTTTTCCGCGCAAACCTTTAATGGCAATGGTATGCAACGGAATATTGTTTGCCGGTACCAGATCTTTTTCGATCCCTGCTGCAGTGCCTAACCATTCAGCGTTCCAGCCGTCAGCACGCAGGGCATCGGCCACAGCCAATGCCGGAAATACATGACCGCCGGTACCGCCGGCCATCATCAGTACTGTTTTGTTTTTACTGGCCTGATTAACAGAATCAGTCATCAGCGACCTCCTGAACTGCATAGGTCTCATGAGCAATACGCATTACAACTCCGACCATGACACAACACACCAGCAGGCTTGAGCCGCCATAACTGAAAAACGGAAGTGTCAGTCCTTTTGTGGGCAGCAAACCAATGTTCACACCCAGATTAATAACCGCCTGCAGACCCAGCAGCGAAGCAATACCAATTGCGACGTACGCGGCATATTGCTGACCTTTCTGCTGCGCCTTCCAGGCCACCTGCCAGATAACGGCGATAGCAAAAATCAACAGACCTAGCGCCGCGGCGGCACCGGCAAGTCCGGTTTCTTCAGCCCAGATAGCAAACACAAAATCGGTATGTGCTTCCGGCAGATAAAATAATTTCTGCACACTTTCACCCAGACCAACACCGAACCAGTCACCGCGCCCGAATGCGATCAAAGACTGTGTCAGCTGATAACCTGTGCCATAAACATGTTCAGGCGCCCAGGGATCGAGATACGCCATCAGGCGCTCCATCCGATAACTTTCTGACGTCAGTACGATGGCACTGATAATCAGGGTTGCGATCAACAGCAGAAAAAATTGACCGGCTTTTACACCGCCCAAAAACAGTTGAATCAGTACCGCACCCATCAATACCACGACGGCACCAAAGTCAGGTTCCAGCAGCAACAGAAAAACCATCGCGCCAAGAATTGTCAGCGGCTTAATAAAACCTGACCAGCTCTGCTGAACCTCATCCTGACGTCGAACCAGATAACCCGCGATATAGAAAACAGCAGCAAATTTGGCCAGCTCTGACGCCTGAATTTTAATAATCCCCAGATTCAGCCAGCGCTGACTGCCGTTCACTTCGTGGCCGATCCCCGGCACAAATACCAATCCCAGACCAACCACCGCTGCCAGCAGCATAAATACATCGACCTTCGCCCAGTAAGTCATCGGAATCTGACTGAAGGCGTAGGTTGTAATAATTCCCAGCACTACGTACACAGCGTGACGGATGGAAAAATACGCAGCGTTACCGGTATAGAATTCGGCAATTTCAGTCGACGCCGAAGTCACCATAATCCAGCCAAGGCACATCAGGCCCAGCCATGGCAGAAAGAGTGCTTCATGTGCCTGCCAGCCGAAGCGGTTTTGCAGACTGATATTCATGCCTCAGCCTCCTGCAATTCTGCCCGGGCAAGCTCAGCAAAATATTTACCGCGCTCAACGAAATTACCGAACTGATCGAAACTCGCGCAGGCCGGTGACAACAGAATCACATCACCCTGCTCTGCCGTTACCAGCGCTGCCTGGAAGGCACGGCTCATATCAGCAAATGCCTCAACCGCACATTCACCATGCAGAGCATCGGCAATATGCTGCTGATCCTGACCATAAACCATGGCTGTGCTGACAAACTGTGCACACGGACCGGCAAGCGGAGAAAAGTCCTGACCTTTACCCACGCCGCCGGCCAGCAAAATAACCTTGCCGCTGATTTCCGGACCCAGCCCTTCAATTGCAGCAACCGTGGAGGCAACGTTGGTACCTTTCGAGTCGTTGTAAAACGCAATGCCGCCTTTCTCACCCAGCCATTGGCAGCGATGATCAAGACCCGCAAAAGACTTCAGTGCGTCAATCACTGTAACGACATCAACACCGGCCAGTTCAACCAACGCCAGTGACGCCATCACATTCGCCAGATTGTGCAGGCCTTTAATTCTGAGTTCAGACGAACCAACCAGAACCTGATCACCACGACAGATAAAACGCTCACCATTAATCAGACGAAGTCCGTATTCTGTTGCACCCTGCGGTTCATTCAGACCGAAACTCAGATCCGCTGACGTTTGCGGTGGCATAGTCGCTGCGTCGTCGCGATTACAGAGAACATGTTTTGCCTGCTGAAAAATCCGTTGTTTGGCAATCAGGTAATCATCCATACCCTGATAGCGATCCATGTGATCTTCGCTCAGGTTAAGAATGACCGCCGCTTCCACGCCCAGATCTGTTGTGGTTTCAAGCTGGAAACTCGACAGTTCGAGCACATAAATGTCTGCTTCCGGCAGATCCAGAGCGGGCACGCCAATATTGCCGCCTACCGCAACCGACTTCCCGGCCGCCTGCAGCAACTCACCCACCAGAGTGGTCACGGTGCTCTTACCGTTAGAGCCGGTAATTGCAATAACTGGCTTGTTGCATGTTTGCTTAAACAGGTCGATATCGCCGGTAATTTCGACTCCGGCGGCAATGGCCTGCTGAATTTCCGGCAATGCCAGAGCAACCCCCGGGCTGACGATCAGCTGATCATATTTTTTCAGCAGATCCGCACTGAAGGCTTCACCATAAAACAGTTCGCTGCCGATAAATTCACTGCGAATCACATCTGCATTTTTCAGTTCGCTGCGGGTATCACACAGATCAAACGCATAGCCCTGACGCTGACACCAGCGCGCAGCCGACAGCCCGGTCATTCCCAGACCGACTACCATGCGTTTGTTGATACCCTTATTCGCGTTCATTGTTTCGCCTTAACGGATTTTCAGCGTTGCCAGTCCAACCAGCACCAGAATGATGGTAATAATCCAGAAACGGACGATTACCCGGGGTTCCGGCCAGCCTTTTAATTCATAGTGATGATGCAGGGGCGCCATGCGGAAAATACGTTTTCCGGTCAGTTTGAATGACGCAACCTGCAGAATCACTGAGACGGTTTCTGCGACGAAAATACCGCCCATAATAAACAGCACGATTTCCTGACGAATGATCACAGCCACCACACCCAGTGCCGCACCTAACGCCAGAGAGCCTACATCGCCCATAAATACCTGGGCCGGATAAGTGTTAAACCACAGGAAACCAATACCGGCGCCAACAATTGCTGCACAAAAAACCACCAGCTCACCGGAACCGGCGATATACGGAATGTGCAGGTAGTTAGCAAAATTCACGTTACCGGCCAGATACGCGCATACGCCGAGCGCAGCACCCACCATCACGGTCGGCATAATGGCCAGACCATCAAGACCATCCGTCAGGTTCACCGCATTACTGGAACCGACGATGACGAAATAGGTAAGCAGCACAAAGAAAATGCCAAGCTGTGGCATAACGTCTTTAATAAACGGCACTACCAGCTGAGTTTCCTGCGGACTCTGCGCGGTATAAAACAGATACGCACCGACAATAATGGCGAACACAGACTGCCAGAAATACTTCCAGCGCCCCGGCAGACCGCGGGAGTTTTTCTCAACCACTTTGCGATAATCATCTACCCAGCCAATAGCACCAAACGCCAGCGTGACGAGCAGTACCACCCAGACGAAACGGTTTTCCAGATCACCCCATAACAGAGTGCTGACTGCGATAGATAACAGAATCAGTACACCACCCATGGTCGGCGTACCGGCTTTACTTAAATGGGATTTTGGACCAACTTCACGGATCGCCTGACCGATCTGATATTCGCGCAGCTTACGGATAACCACAGGCCCCAGAATCAGTGACACAACCAATGCCGTAATGACGGACAGGATGGCCCGCAGCGTCAGATAATTCACAACGCCAAAGCCTGAATAATATTGTGCTAACCAGTCGCCCAGCCAAAGCAGCATAATCAGTTTTCCTCTGTAACCTGTTGCAGACCGAGAACTACGGTTTCCATCCCGGCGCTGCGTGATCCTTTCACCAGAATGACATCCTGCTTTCCGGTATGTTGTTGTAAGTATTCAGTCAGTGATTCTTTGCTGGCGAACCATTCGGCTCCGTCACCAAATGCCGTCACTGTATTACGGCTTAATTCACCTGCTGCCAGCAGATGTTTGATTCCCTGAGCTTTGGCATAGCGTCCGCAACGGGCATGTAACTCCGCAGTTTCAGGACCAAGCTCAGCCATATCGCCCAATACCAGCCAGCTTTGCGCTGCATTTTTCAGCACATCAATCGCAGCTTCTACTGACGCCGGATTGGCGTTGTAGGCATCGTTAATAATTTGCTGACCAGCACTGCCATCCAGGCGTTGCAAGCGGCCCTTAACGGCCTGCGCCGCATTCAGTCCGGCGACGATTTTTTCACCCGGCAATTGCAGAGCAAACGCTGCCGCAGCTACAGCCAGAGCATTGCGCACATTATGTACACCCGGCAGCGGCAGACTGACGGCAAAATGTTCGCCGTTAAAACACAGGTCAAAATCACTGCCAGTGAGAGATGAACGAATATTTTCTGCCCGTACATCCGCGCCCGCGCTCAGACCGAAACTGAGTTGATTAATTCCCTCTGCGCGCCGTGCCCAGTTCACATAAAATGCATCGTCTGCATTCAGCACAGCGGTACCGCCCGGCTGAATAAAATCGATTAACTCGCCCTTGGTCTGTACCACGCCCTGCAGACTGCCGAAGCCTTCAATATGGGCTTCCGCTGCGTTGGTAATAATGCCAACCTGAGGTCTTACCCACTGCGCGGTATAAGCAATTTCACCCAGACCACTGGCACCCAGCTCAATCACAGCTGCCTGGTGATCGCTGTTTAATGCCAGCAGTGTCAGCGGTGCGCCAATGTGATTATTCAGATTTCCCTGAGTCATCCAGGTGTGGTACACCTGCGATAAAACACTGGCCATCAGCTGTTTCACACTGGTTTTTCCTGCACTGCCGGTCACTGAAACGACCGGGCCAGTAAAGCTGTTGCGGTTAACACCAGCCAGCTCACCAAGCGCCAACAGACACTCTTTAACCGCGATTACAGGTATCGGCGAACCTGCCACGACCTGTTCAAATGCGGCCTGTTCAACTGCGACCTGTTCTACAAGCGTCGCTACCGCACCTTTAGCGGCAGCATCGGCAATAAAATCATGGCCATTAAAGTGCTCACCACTTAATGGCACATATAAATCTCCGGCTTTGATCGTACGGGTATCGGTACTGACGCCACTTACCTGCACATCAGCTGCATCCGTAGCCAGCAATTGTCCGCCGACAAATTCTGCGATCTGGCTTAATGACCAATGTCCGATCATGCGTCAGCCTCCCCAGTAACAGCCGCCGCGGCCTGATAGCCGAGAGCAGCAAGAACGGAGGCATCACTGTATGGCAATTTCACGCCATTAATTTCCTGATAATTTTCGTGCCCCTTACCGGCAATTAATACAATGCCGTCCGGGTTGGTATTGGCGATCGCCTCAGCAATCGCCGTTTTTCTGTCATGTTGCTGGGCGATGTCCTTGCTACCGGCCAGTGCATCGGCAAAAATCTGCTGTGGATCTTCGGTGCGCGGGTTATCGTCAGTCAGCCACACCTGATCGGCATGTTGCACTGCAGCTTCCGCCATCAGTGGGCGCTTGGCCCGGTCGCGATCACCGCCACAGCCAAATACACAGGTAATTTGGCACTGCCATGGTTTTAACGCCTGCAGAACATTCATCAGCGCGTCCGGCGTATGGGCAAAATCCACCACCGCCAGCGGGCTGTTGTCTTTTACATACAGTTCCATGCGTCCTGCTACCGGGTGCAAGGTTGGCAGCGCAGCAATCAGCGCCTGAAAATCCATTCCATGAGCAGCCAGTGCACACACCGCGGCAACCGCATTAGCCAGATTAAATTCGCCAATTAATGGCAGACGAAATTCCGCCTCCCCCCAGGGAGAAGTCAGCTGAGCAGTCATGCCATCGGCAGCCATGGACAGAGCACGATACTGAACGTCAGCTTCGCTACTGTGACCGAAAGTAATAATGTCAGCCGCAATATCTGCATCGGCGGCCAGGCGACGGCCGTATTCATCATCAATATTAATGATTGCTTTGCGCACACCGTAATCGGTAAACAAACAACGTTTGGCGGCAAAATAGTCAGCCATTGTGCCGTGATAATCGAGATGGTCCTGGGTCAGGTTGGTCAGAATCGCCACATCAAAATTCAGACCGGCAACACGCTGTTGTGCCAGTCCGTGGGAAGACACTTCCATCGCCGCCAGATTCACCTGCTGCTGTTGCAGAGCATTGAGATTCTGCAGAATCACTGTCAGATCCGGCGTGGTATTACGCGTCGGTTTTAAATCCGGCCAGCAACCATTACCTAAAGTCCCCAGCACTCCGCAGGACTCATCACATGCACTGGCCAGCTGAGCAATATATTGCGTCACTGAGCTTTTACCGTTGGTGCCGGTAACCGCAATTAAATGCATCGCATCAAGCGGGTAACGACGATGCAGCCATGCCGTCAGATGCGTAGCCACTTCTGGCTGAATAAATACCGGAACGCTGTCGCCTTCTGCTGTCCATTCGCAACGGAAACCCTGATCACCTTCCGCCAGAACCGCAACCGCACCGCGCTCAACCGCATCGCTGATATGCTGTTCACCATGTGCGTTATGTCCGTGACGGGCAACAAACAGATCGCCCGGCTGAACATCACGGCTGTCGATCACAATATGATTAAACGCGCGATCCCATTCCGGCGGCATAAAGAAATCACCGGCAATCAGATCACTGATATTCATTGGCGCAAATGGCGTAACGGTATTCGTCATTGCGCACCTCCTGCTACCTGCAGAGCCGGCATTTTGCCGTCGTCAGGAGCAACCTGCCGCATACGCAGCGACTGTTCCATAATGCGCGAGAACACAGGCGCGGCTACTTCACCGCCGTAATATTCTTTACCCTGCGGAGAATCAATCACCACCACCAACACCAGATCCGGATCAGAAATCGGCGCAACACCAGCAAACACGGCGGTGTATTCGTCGTCTTCATAACCCTGCTGACCAACTTTGTGCGCAGTACCGGTTTTACCACCGACACGGTAGCCTTCTACCCGGGCACGACGGCCGGTACCGATATCAGAAGTTACCGTCTCCAGCATGTTCAGAACCTGGCGCGCTGTTTTTGCTGACATCACCTGATCACACTGGGATGAGGCTTCCTGATTCAGCAATAAACGCATAGGTTTAATGCAGCCACCCTGAGTAAATGCGGTATATGCGTGGGCCAACTGTAAAGGTGAAACAGACAGACCATAACCGTAGGAAACCGTTGCCAGACGCAGCGCATCCATCTGCTCCGGATACGGCAGACTGCCAACTGCTTCGCCTGGAAAACCCAGCGCAGTCGCCTGACCAATGCCTACCTTAGTGAATAAATTCCAGATGGTTTCTGCACCCATTTCATGGGACAGATAGGTCACACCGACGTTACTGGATTTGGTAATAATGCCGGTCACATCCAGTACGCCATAATTACGGTGATCACGGATGGTTTTATTTTTAACGCGCACATAACCCGGCGCAGTATCGACTTCTGTACCCGGTTTAAAACGACCGGATTCCAGTGCAGCGGCCACAGTAAAGGGCTTCACGGTAGAGCCTGGCTCGATCAGATCCGCAATAGCACGGTTACGCATGTATTCCGGCTTAAGTCCGGCGCGGTTATTCGGGTTGTAAGATGGCTGACCAACTAACGCCAGAACCTCACCAGTGTGTGCGTCGAGCAATACAGCAGCACCGGATTTCGCACGATGCTGACTGACCGCTGCTTTTAATTCGCGGTATGCCAGATATTGCAGACGCAGGTCGAGAGTTAATGCCATGTCATGGCCCGGATCAGCCACAGCATTTACTTTTAATTGTTTTACAACATTGCCGTACAGGTCTTTCACCACCTGACGGGAACCTTCGTGACCCTGCAGGAATTCGTCGTAGGCCAGCTCAAGCCCTTCCTGACCGCGACCGTCGATATTCACAATGCCAACGGTATGCGCAGTGACTTCAGCAGCCGGATAAAAACGGCGGAAATCATCTTCGCCATACACACCGGCAATACGGCGCGCCAGCAGAACATTGGCGGCTTCTGGTTCAACCTGACGTTTCAGATATACGAAAGAGCGACCCTGACTGGCCGCTCGCTCGATTTTTTTCGACAACTGCGGGGACGACATCCCCAGATCCTTCGCCACCAGCGGGATCTGCTGCAAATTGATCTGTTGCGGATTAACCCAGAGATTAACCACCGGCGTGCTGACCGCCAGCGGCTTACCGAAACGGTCGGTAATCATGCCGCGCATCGCCGGCTGCACTTCTTCGCGCACCGTGCGCTTTTCACCCTGCTCAAACAGGAAAGGCTGATCCACGGTGTGCAGCACAATCAGCCGCACCACAACAGCACCAATCAGACAGGCGAACACCGCCATCACCAGCGTAAAACGCCAGCGGGCAATGCCTTTGATTTCGTCTGTCTGATTCGGCTGGGCATTCATTTTGAAAGCACCTGCACCTTATCCGGTTCTGTCATGTTCAGTTTTTTCCTTGCCTGCTGATCAATGCGCCCATGCGCTGTCAGTGTTCCCCGTTCCAGCAGAAGTCTGCTGTGTTCCTGCTGCAGCTGTGAGCGTCGCGCATCTTCCGTCGCCCATACCTGCATTAAGCTGCGCTGCCAGTGCACCACGCCAACCTGCACCAGCGCCGACAAAACCACGCCCAGCCACAAAAGCATGGCGGTAAAGCGCAGATTCATCCGTCCAGACGCTCAGCAATGCGCAACACGGCACTGCGTGCCCGCGCATTACGATCCACTTCCTCTTTACCCGGCATAATGGCTTTGCCGATTTTCTTCATCGTCCGGCCAAGCTGGTCATCTGTTACCGGTACGCCCGGCGGCAGATCACGGCCTTTTTCCTGGGCGCGGATAAAGCGTTTCACCATGCGGTCTTCCAGCGAGTGGAAGCTGATTACCGCCAGGCGCCCCTGTGGCAGCAACATATCAACACTGTCTGCCAGCACTTTTTCCAGATCACCCAGCTCGTTATTCACAGCGATACGGATCGCCTGAAACGCTCTGGTCGCCGGGTGCTTGTGTTTTTCCCACGCCGGGTTGGCAGCCTTAATTAATTCCGCCAGCTGTTTGGTGCGGGTAATTTCTTCTTCCACCCGGGTAGTCACGATGGCGCGCGCCATGCGTTTGGCAAAACGCTCTTCGCCGTATTCTTTCAGTACCCGCGCAATTTCCGTTTCCGACGTGGTCATACACCACTCAGATGCACTCATTCCTTCATCCGGATTCATGCGCATATCCAGCGGGCCGTCTTTCATAAAACTGAAGCCACGCTCTGCATCATCCAGCTGCGGCGACGACACACCCAGGTCGAGCAGAATGCCGTTCACCTGATTGATACCCTGCGCCGCCAGCGCTTCTTTCATATCGGCGAAACTGGACTGCACGATCTGAAAGCGCGCATCTTCCTGTTCCAGCTCTTTGCCACTGGCAATCGCCAGCGGATCTTTATCGATGCCGATCAGACGCCCCTGCTCACCCAGTTTGCTGAGCAACAGACGGCTGTGACCGCCACGCCCGAACGTGCCATCGACATAAATGCCCTGCGGATCGTTAAGGCAACCATCCACGGTTTCATGCAGCAGCACCGTGGTATGGAGAAAATCATTCATATTCATAAAGAGAGACTCTGCAGTTCTTCCGGCAATTCATCCGGGTCGCCTGCCATATCCAGGTATTCATCACGACGTCCCTCCCAGGTTTCCTTACTCCACAGCTCCAGCTTCTTCCCTTGCCCCATCAGTACGGCTTCTTTTTCCAGATAGGCGTACTCACGCAGTGGCTGCGGTAACAGAATGCGGCCACTGCCATCCAGCTCGAGATCTGTCGCATGACCAATCAGTAAGCGTTGAATCCGGCGTGTGGCTTTATTGAAGCTGGACAGCCCATCGAGTTTGGCTTCGATCACTTCCCATTCATTGGCAGGGTAAATAAGGAGGCAGCGTTCTTCGGTATCAATGGTGGCTACCAAACGGGCACCGCAAAGCTCCGCCAGCGGCTCCCGGTACTTGGTCGGGATCGCCAGACGGCCTTTGGCATCAAGATTGATGTTGTGCAGCCCCCGGAACATGCTTCCTTCCTGTCATTGTGTGAGTTCGGTGTGGGTATTCACTAACGTCATTGTTACCCACATTTACCCACTATTTTCCACTAAACGACACTATAGAAAGCGTCAAGCCCGTTTGCAAGCGCCCCATGTGTGTGGATATCTCGATTTTTGCTTTATTTCACAATGACTTAGCCCGGAAATTCGGAAGAGTGGGAAAAAGTGGAAAATAAATCTCTCTGGAGGAGTACCAGCTGCAGGCGAAAGTTAAAGTAACTTGTTAAGTTAGTGCCCACTCACACAGCCTTTTATAAAATTTCGCTATATGAAGTGATCACTAACCAACCAACCTGACAAAATTACGCAAAAGGCATGAAAAGGCATGAGATGTGAAATTTGTGACCGGATTGCGGCGCAGGATTGTGCGCCTGACTTGGCGAACACTCAAGGCTGTGACAGACTCCGCCATTATTTTTCACACCCTCAGACTGTATGAATTTTGAACGCCTGCAGGCCCAATCCCAGGCCATCCGCGACAACCGTGCTTTTGAACTGTTTGTCGTCAGCATCATTGTCGTTTCCGCACTGCTGATCGGTGCCAAGACCTACCACATATCCGACACCTGGATGTTTATTCTCAACATCCTCGATACCGGCATTACGGTTATTTTCCTGATCGAGATCCTTATCCGTTTTCTGGCAACGCCGCAGAAGAGCCGTTTCTTCCATAATGGCTGGAACATCTTCGACACTCTGGTGGTGGTGATTTCCCTGATCCCGATCGAACACAGCGAAACCGCCATGATCGGCCGGCTGGTGAGGATTTTCCGCGTCCTGCGGATGGTTTCCATTATTCCGGAACTGCGCACGCTGCTGAATTCCCTGCTGCGCGCCCTGCCACAGCTGGGCTATGTCATCCTGCTGATGTTTATCATCTACTACATCTATGCAGCCATCGGCACCACGCTGTTTGCCCATATCAATGAGGTACTGTGGGGTGATATTTCCATTTCCATGCTTACCCTGTTCCGGGTGATGACCTTTGAAGACTGGACCGATGTCATGTACGAAACCATGGCTGTCTATCCACTGTCCTGGATCTATTATCTGACCTTTATTTTCCTTACCACCTTCGCCTTTCTTAATATGGTCATCGGCATCGTGGTTAATGTGCTGGAAGATGAGCACGCCCGTGAGCGTGCCGAACAGGACGCCGCCGATGGCAAAGCCACGCTGGATGACCTGACACGGGAAGTGCGTGAACTGAAGGCGCTGCTGCTGCAGTCCGCCCCACACGCCCTACAGCCAGAAGTGCCAGACACTGAATCTGTAAATGCCGAACAGCCAACCAACCGAGGCTCCGAATGATGAAACGCCTGCTGCTGCAACCCCTGATCAAAGGCTCTATGGTGGTCGTACCATTACTGGTCACCGTATGGCTGCTGTGGTCAGCTCTGCTGTGGTTCAACAACCTGGGCACCCAGGCGTTAGCCATCGTCGGTATTCCGGGGCTGTTTCCGGGCATGGGACTGGTGCTGATGCTGATTGCCCTGCTGGTCGTTGGGTTACTGTTTCAGTTCAACCCGGTCAGCTGGCTGTATCAGTACGTGGAAGATGCCCTGCTGCGCTTTCCGCTGGTGAAAACCCTGTACGGCGCCATCAAAGATTTCGCCGCCATGTTTGATCAGGAAAAACGCCAGCAGAATCAACAGACGGTGCTGGTCGAGATCCCTGGTCAGGGCAAGCTGGTCGGCTTTATTACCTCAACCCGCACACCACCTGCCGTCAGCACTGCCTGTGAAGGCGAAGATCTGGTCGCGGTGTACCTGCCCATGAGCTATATGGTGGGTGGCTATACTGTCTTCCTGCCGCGCGATCAGATCACCCCGGTCGACTGGTCGTTTGAAGACGCCATGCGCTTCACCCTGACTGCCGGTGTGTCTCAGAGTCAGGCGCGTCCGCGCTCCTCATCCGACAAACCCATGTTGTGAGTCAGGGCGAGAAAGCCGCCCAGTGACAGTAACAGAAAGGCACAGCCAGCGATGATGGCCACCGGGTAATACAGGTTACCCGCCAGATCCAGCTGGCTGTATTTGATGATCATAATCAGCGCCTCCAGCACCAGCGCAATACACACCGTACTGACAAAGCGGGCGATGGTGCGGCGGATGTTCTGAATGATGTTGTCGCCCTCTTCCGCCCCTCTGTATTCCTTGCCAACACCAACCCCCAGCTCGTACATGGCCAGGGCAATAACCAGCGAATTAATCGAACGGATGGCCACGGTGATCAGCGAATCCCCCGGATGCATCAGCCCATCAAAAAAAGTCCACGCCGACATCACCACCAGCACCACCGCCAGAATATGAAACAAACCGGAAAAAGCCGTCGCCAGCCACTGACGGTAATGATGCCCGAAGCCCTGTTGTGGCTGCAGCAGTGATGAAATTAACGTATTCACATATACCTCACTAACACTCATTCAACTGAAATCTGCCTTTAGGGAGTGGTCTGAATCCACAAGGTTCCGGAGCAAATGCGCACAAAGCCATTTCTATGAACTGTTTCCCATATAGCCGCCGTACTCTGTTTGTTATAGTGTCCGCTACACTTATAAGCAGAATGATTTCCGGGCCTTTATCGACATGGAAGATAATAACAACCCAGATCTGCTCAGCGGGCAGATACAGCGCTTTATCCCGTTTGACGAACTGTCGATTGAAGCGATCGGGGAAATAAGTACGCACTTCCGCAGCTACCAGGTGGCACCACGCAGTATTCTGTTCAAACGCGGCGTACACGACGACGAATGCCACTTCCTGCTGGACGGCGAAATCGACCTCACTGATGACCAGTTCCGCGTGACCACCATATGTGGCGACGATGATGAGAACTTCCTCGCCCTCGACAGCAGCCACCCGATTCATCGGGCTACCGCGATCAGCAAAACCCCCTGCCAGCTGATAGCCATCCGCCGCCAGCTGCTGGAACTGATCACCACCTGGTCAGAACTGCGCCAGTCCTACGAAATGGACGAAAGCGAATCCGACTGGTTGGAAACCCTGCTGACCTCTGAACTGTTTAACCGCATCCCGCCGGCCAACATTCAGAAGCTGCTCAGCCGCTTTGATGAACGCGAAGTCAGTCTCGGCGACGAAATCATCCGCGAAGGTGAAGAAGGCAGTGAATGCTTCGTCATCAAAACCGGCAAGGCGCTGGTTACCCGCAACGACAACAACAAGCCGGAAACGCTGGCCGCACTGGGCCAGGGCTCACTGTTTGGTGAAGATGCTCTGATCAGTAACATGCCGCGCAATGCCACCGTGACCATGAGCAGTAACGGTGTACTCATGAGTCTGACCAAAGACGACTTTGATACCCTGCTGAAAGCACCGGTACTGGAATTCGTAACCGCGGCCGATCTGGCAAGCCTGATCGACGAAGGCGATACCGGCACTGTATTGCTGGACGTGCGCCAGCAGCGGGAGGCCAGCCTCAATCCCATTGCCCGGGCCAAATGCATTCCACTGGGGGTGCTGCGCAGCCAGCTGCCCAGTCTGTCGCGCTCATTTCAGTATGTCATCTGTGGCGCCGGACGCGCAGAAGCCGCGGCCTACATCCTGACCGAAGCCGGTTATCAGGCCAAAGTTCTGCTGGGCGACGACAGCTGAGCTCAACTGTCCTTAGCCGTGATGACCTCATAAACCACACATCAGCCCGCAGCGAAGCGCGCTTTGCCGCTCTGCAAGCGGGTTTTGCTTCTCTGCGCGGCTGAAAACCAGCACACCGACACTTCCCGGCCAGCTAAACGCTGCGCAAAGTCATTGAAAAAGTCTGATTTCACGGCTTTTCCCGCCAAAAAGATTCCTCAGAGCCTGATAAACAGGTGAATTACGGCCACATCCCCGACCAGTTTTACCAGATCGCACATTGTCTCAAAGGTGTATTGACGTAGAGTCAGTGATCTCACCACATAACAATGAAAATAATCATGGATGCTTCTTACTGTACTGCAGAAACCCTGCACACCCTGCTACGTCTTATGGCCAGCCGCGGCCTGAAAACCCAGCAACTGCCACGCCTTGATCTGCCGGCGGACGCCCTGTTTAACCGCCGCTCAAGGATTCCGCTGCTGACCATGCTCAACCTGCTGCACTGGGCCGAACAGCAGATCGGCAACGACACCCTGTCACTGGACTTCGGTATGCTGCTGGCTGTCAACGACACCGACAGCAGTTTCCCGCTGGCGGCCTGGTGCCATGGAGAAGAGGATGCTCCGGCACCTCTGGCAGCTTTTCATCTTCACCTGCGCCCTGCTGACGATCAGACCATGACGCTGGAACTGCACTGGCGCGGACTACCGGAACAACTGCAGAAACCGGCCTGGAATCTGGCGTTGAGCTGGCTGCACCAGCGCTGGCTGCCGATCATCGCCGCCCGCCACAATGCACTGTCGGTGTATTCAAGCCATCAGCCACAGGCCGCCAACAGCTGCGCCTGGCTGCCATTAACTCTGCGCCCGGCTGCCACCGGCACGGTATTGCGCTTCCCACGCTGCTGGCTGAATGAAGACTACAACCAGCGCCGTATGCCTGTGGTCAGCAGTGATGTGTCCACCAGCGCCAGCCAGCTGGTGACGCAAAAGGCCGCCAACCTGCTGCGCAGCACCCTGAACAATCCACCACCGCTGGAAAAACTGGCTCATAATCTTGGCCTCAGCGAACGCACCTGCAAACGCCGCCTTCAGGACTGCGGCACCCATTATCAGAAGCTCATTGGTGAACTGCGTCTGATTCAGGCCAGCTACTGGCTGCAGACCCGGCGCTTTAACGTCACTGCGGTCGCGTCAGAACTGGGTTACTCCAGCGTGGCGAATTTTTCCAAAGCGTTCAAAAAATGGTGCGGTTACTCACCCAGCCAGGTGCGTCATGGCGTGCCCGCCATGCGTCAGCATGAACACACGCAGCGTTTATTAGCCGTTCAGGCCTGATTGACGCCCACCACTGCTGCCCTGCCGGGCGAAGTCAGGTATCATTCGCGTTACTGATTCTCCCCGGCAGATACAGGCCCAGGCCATGACGCAGACAGCAGAATCCTGCTCTCCCAACAGCAACAGCTATCACCATGGCAACCTGCGCCAGGCCCTGCTCGATGCCGCCGTGGACGCGATCCGCGAAAGTGGCCCGGAAAACCTCAGCCTGCGCGCCATCGCCCGCCGGGTCGGTGTTTCCCAGACAGCGCCCTACCGGCACTTTGCCGATAAGAACGATCTGCTGGCGGAACTGGCACGTCAGGGCTTCGACGACATTACCCGATTTCTTACTGATCAGACCGAATCTCAGGCGTCCCCTGCTGCCAGACTGCAGCAGGCCGCCACCGCATACATAAGTTACGCCATCAAAAATCCGGAAAAATACCGCCTGATCTTTGGCAACCACGTCGCCCGCCGCACGGATTACAGCGAACTGAAAGCCAGTGGCCGACGCTGCTCCGCGCTGTTTCAGAACCTGATCACCGACGGCATTCACAGTGGCGATTTTATCGCTGCCGACCCCATTATCCTGTTCAATACCTGTCTGGCAGCCATTCATGGCTTCGCCTTTCTCTGCATCGATGGCACCTTCGAGCGCCTGGAGCAGGCACGGGAAGCCCAGACCTGCGCAGAGACCCAATCCGGCCAGCCTCCAGCCAGCAGCACAGTCAACGACCAGCTGATTCAGGCTCAGGTAAAGATGATGGTACGCAGTATCGCCCGCCAGCCGGACAGCATTTAAATCAGTAATGGATTGCACAGTTAATGTCCAAACGTCATAAGTGGTACCATGGTCCCGCTTTTTACAATCACAAGGATGCCTATTAGCGCGTTAGGCGCTATACTGCCGCCCCTTTTGGGGATGATCCGGGTAAAATATTCCGGCTCCGTGGTTTCAATAAAACAGGAAGAAGCATGGCCAAGCGAACCCCTCTGTATGAGAAGCATCTGCAAGCCAACGGCAAAATGGTCGATTTTGGCGGCTGGGATATGCCCGTAAATTATGGCTCCCAGATTCAGGAACATCAGGCTGTCCGTCAGAAAGCCGGGATGTTTGACGTCTCCCACATGACCATCGTTGATGTGCGCGGTGTGGATGCCACGGCTTACCTGCAGAAACTGCTGGCCAACGACGTTGCCAAGCTGAAAGAAACCGGTAAGGCCCTTTACACCGGCATGCTCAACAGCACCGGCGGCGTTATCGACGACCTGATTGTTTACCGCATGGACGGCTGGTACCGCACCGTCGTTAACTGCGCCACCCGCGAAAAAGATCTGGAGTGGATGTCAGTTCAGAGCAAAGGCTTTGATATAAGCCTGACCGAACGCCCGGAACTGGCCATGGTTGCTGTACAGGGTCCGCAAGCCATCCAACTGGTTAAACAGGCAAAACCTGAGTCAGCCGACGTGATCAACGGCCTGAAAGTGTTCCAGGGGCTGGGCAAATCCGAGTGGTTCTATGCCCGCACCGGTTACACCGGCGAAGACGGTCTGGAAATCATGGTACCGGAAGCCGAAGTTGCTGATTTCTGGCAGGCACTGCTGGACGCCGGCGTTGCACCTGCAGGCCTGGGCGCCCGTGATACCCTGCGTCTGGAAGCCGGTATGAACCTCTACGGCAACGACATGGAGGAAAACATTTCTCCGCTGCAGGCCGGCATGGGCTGGACCATCGCCTGGGAACCGCAGGATCGTGAATTTATTGGCCGCAAAGCGCTGGAAGAAGAAAAAGCAGCCCGCGCAGAAACCCCGGCCACAGCCATGAAACAGGTCGGTCTGGTACTGGAAGGCCGCGGTGTGATGCGATCACACCAAAAAGTGATTGTTGATGGTTTGCCGGAAGGCGCTAACGAAGGTGAAGTCACCTCCGGAACCTTCTCGCCATCACTGGAAAATTCCATTGCCATGGCCCGTGTGCCACTGTCGGCTACGGACACCTGTATGGTTGAAATGCGTGGTAAATTAGTACCCGCACGCATTATTAAATTACCGTTTGTGCGTAACGGTAAAAAGCAGTTCTGAGCTATACCCAATTAATGGAGAATAATTATGAGCAATATCCCGGCTGATCTGAAATACGTTGCCTCTCATGAATGGATCCGCATTGAAGACGATGGTCTGGTGACCATTGGTATTACCGACTTTGCCCAGTCACAGCTGGGTGACGTGGTATTCGTTGAACTGCCGGAAGCCGACAGCGAAGTCGAAGCCGAGCAGGACATCGCAGTAGTTGAATCCGTAAAGGCCGCTTCTGACATTTACGCACCACTGGCCGGTACCATTGTTGCCGTCAACGAAGCTCTGGTTGATGCCCCGGAAAAAGTGAACGAAGACCCATACGGCGAAGCCTGGTTCTTCAAAATGAAACTGTCCGATGGCTCTCAGCTGGATTCTCTGCTGGACGCCGATGCTTACGCAGCGCTCTGCGAATAACTGATAACAGCAGAACGCACTGCTGATTAACCTGTACCCGCCCGGCGTTCTGCCGGGCGGTACTGATTCCGATTGGTTTACCCACAGGTCCTCCACCCATGACCACACTGTCCCTGAAATCACTGGAACAACGTGATAATTTCATTGGCCGCCATATTGCCTCCAACGGCGCCGGCCCGGATAACAACGAAGAAGCCGCATTGCTGGCCGCCATCGGTGCCGATTCTCTGGAAGCACTGACCGCCGAAATCGTTCCGGCCGACATCCTGCGCGACGCCTTTCTCGATATTGCCGACGGCCAGAGTGAAGCCGCTGCACTGGCGTATCTGAAATCCCTGGCGAGCCAGAACAAAGTCTGCAAAAGCTATATTGGTCTGGGTTATCACGACACCATAATTCCGCCAGTCATTCTGCGTAATGTGCTGGAAAACCCGGGCTGGTACACCGCCTACACGCCGTATCAGCCAGAGATTGCCCAGGGACGTCTGGAAGCACTGCTGAACTTCCAGCAGATGGTCATCGACTTTACCGGTATGGAACTGGCCAACGCCTCCCTGCTGGATGAAGGTACCGCCGCCGCCGAAGCCATGGCTATGGCCAAACGCTCTGTGCGCAAAAACAAATCGAATACTTTCTACGTTGATGAAAACTGCCTGCCGCAGACCATCGACGTAGTGAAAACCCGTGCCGAAGCCTTTGGCTGGGACGTACTGGTCGGCCCGGCAGAAAACGCAGCCGATGCCGACGTATTCGGCGCCCTGTTCCAGTACCCGGGTAAAAACGGTGAAGTCAGCGACTTTACTGACGTGATCACCGCCCTGCACGCCAAAGACGCACTGGCCGCCGTCGCCACTGACTTAATGGCACTGGTGATGCTGAAAGCACCGGGTGAAATGGGTGCGGACATCGTGCTGGGTAACGCCCAGCACTTTGGTGTACCGATGGGCTTTGGTGGCCCGCACGCTGCCTTCTTCGCCACCCGCGATGCCTTCAAGCGTTCAATTCCGGGCCGTATTATTGGTGTATCCATTGATGCTCAGGGCAATCAGGCGCTGCGCATGGCACTGCAGACCCGAGAGCAACATATCCGCCGCGAGAAAGCCAACTCCAACATCTGTACTGCTCAGGTGCTGCTGGCCAACCTGAGTTCTTTCTATGCCGTGTACCACGGACCAGAAGGTCTGAAGACCATTGCCGCCCGCATTCACCGTCTGACCGATATTCTGGCCGCCGGCCTGAAGAGTAAAGGCGTCGAACTGGTCAACAACAGCTGGTTCGACACCCTGACCATCAAAGTGGCAGACCGCGCCGCCGTGCTGGCACGCGCTGAAACTGCCGGTGTAAACCTGCGTGATGATCAGGCACTGGGCCTGAACGCGGATACGCTGGGTATCTCCCTCAGTGAGAAAACCACCGCCGCTGACGTCGCCGAACTGTTTGACGTTATTCTGGGAGCGGAAAAAGACGGCGAAGGCCACGGTCTGGATGTGTACGCACTCGATGCCGACATCGTCGCCAACGGCTCCAACAGCATTGATGCCGGCAGCGCCCGTGCCACAGCCTTCCTGACGCACCCGACGTTCAGCCGCTACCACACCGAGCATGAAATGCTGCGCTATATGAAAGGTCTGGAAGCGAAAGATCTGGCCATGAACCACAGCATGATCACGCTGGGTTCCTGCACCATGAAACTCAACGCCACAACCGAAATGATTCCGGTAACCTGGCCTGAGTTCGCCAATGTTCATCCGTTCGCACCGCGCGCACAAACCGCCGGCTACGAAAAGATGATCGCCGAGCTGGAAGACTACCTGAAAGCCATCACCGGCTTCCCGGCCATCTGCATGCAGCCCAACTCAGGCGCACAGGGTGAATACGCCGGTCTGCTGGCGATTAAGAAATACCACGAGAGCCGTGGCGAAGGTCACCGTAACGTGTGTCTGATCCCGCGCTCCGCCCACGGTACTAATCCAGCATCAGCCATGATGGCATCTATGCGTGTGGTGGTAACCAACTGCGATGACGAAGGTAACGTCGACTTCGACGACCTGAAGAAAAAAGCCGAAGAAGTGGGCGATCAGCTGTCCTGCCTGATGCTGACTTACCCTTCCACTCACGGTATTTACGAACAGGGCGTGCGCGAGATCTGCGATCTGATCCACTCTCACGGCGGCCAAGTGTATATGGATGGCGCCAACCTGAACGCTCAGGTAGGCATTACCCAACCAGCGTTTATCGGCGCTGACGTATCGCACATGAACCTGCACAAAACCTTCGCCATTCCTCATGGCGGCGGTGGTCCAGGCATGGGTCCTATCGGCGTGGCTGCACATCTGGCACCCTTTGTTGCTAACCACGCGGTACGCCCGATCGACAACGAATCGAAAGGCAACGGCGCAGTTTCTGCCGCACAGTACGGCTCAGCCAGCATCCTGCCGATCAGCTGGATGTACATCACATTGATGGGCGGCAACGGCCTGCGCCGCGCCACCCAGAACGCCCTGCTGAAAGCCAACTACCTGGCCAAACGTCTGTCTGCGCATTACCCGATTCTGTACTCAGGTCAGAACGGCCGCGTGGCGCACGAATGTATCGTTGACCTGCGCCCGATCAAAGCCGAAAGCGGCATCACCGAAGTGGATATCGCCAAACGCTTAATGGACTACGGCTTCCACGCGCCGACCATGTCGTTCCCGGTAGCGGGCACCTTTATGATCGAGCCGACGGAATCCGAATCCAAAGCCGAAATCGACCGCTTCGCCGACGCCATGATCGCCATTAAAGGCGAAATCGACGCGGTTATGCGTGGTGAACTGGATGCGGAAAATAACCCGCTGAAAAACGCCCCGCACACCGCCGAAGTGATTGCCGCTGAATGGGATCGCCCGTACAGCCGTGAACAGGCGGTATACCCGGTGAAAAACCTCGGTGCGCATAAATTCTGGCCATCCGTTGGCCGTATCGATGATGTGTACGGTGACCGGAATCTGATCTGTTCGTGTCCGGCGATTGAGAATTACGAGGACTGAGTGTTCGCGTAGTTTTGCTTAATAAAAAAGCCCGCGATTGCGCACTGCTGTCCCACAGTTTGGGATTCATATCACGAGCCTCATCTGAGGCTCGTTTTCTTTTCTCTGTCGTGGAAGTGAATTCAGTACTTCCTGCAGTGTCTTCCGTTTGTCCTCGCTCCCACGCTCCGCGTGGGAACGCAAAGGCTAAAGGCTACCACGCAGAGCGTGGGAGCCAGATGTACAGTGAGAGCCAGTTAGCTAAAACAGCTATTACGATCACCAACTCTTATCCACCGGCAGCAGCCCTTCACTGCCCGCGTAGTCTCTGGCGCTGGAGTAACGCCAATGTTCATCCTGATCAACGTAACCCCGCTTTACTGGGTTCTGATGAATGTATTCGATCTTTTGCCTCATCATCTCAGAACTGCTGATCCATTCAGGATTTTCTCGTTCCCACGCTCCGCGTGGGAACGCAACTGTACAGCAGAGGCTGAAGGCTACCACGCGGAGCGTGGGAGCCAGATGTACGGTGAAAGCCAGTTAGCTAAAACAGCTATTACGACCACCAACTCTTATCCACCGGCAGCAGCCCTTCACTGCCCGCGTAGTCTCTGGCGCTGGAGTAACGCCAATGTTCATCCTGA
>MDTC01092206.1_pt1 | contig 97306 bp, 96 predicted proteins | sample 811181 | NCBI WGS metagenome assembly MDTC01 (sample SAMN05326644, study PRJNA326480) | marine metagenome | isolation source: seawater | place: Pacific Ocean: North | collected 2011
CCCGCCACGCCCGAGTCAGGGGCGCAAGGGGCGCAGATCGAGGTTCTGCAGAGAGTGGTCGAAGGCATCGGTCAGCATGCAGTCGTAGCGCATGGCCTCGTAATCGCGGAGAGCCGCGGCTTCTTCCTCAGTGATAAGACCTTCAGCCACTGCGGCGGTGACCCGGGCGTCCCGGTTGGTGCCGCTCAGACGGCTTTCCGCTTTCAGGAAGCGCTCGTAGAGCGGCTCAATGTCGAGCAGTTGCCGATAGGTTTCCAGTACCCGTCCCACCGATTCGTCGGCGTTGTGGCTGACGTAAACCTTGTCTGCCAGCAGCTCGCGTACGGCCTGAGGTTGCATGATCAGCTCGCCCAATTGGCGAATCTGCTGGTCGTCAGGCGCTTTGGCGGCGTCGCCAAAGGGGAAGAACAGGCGTTTCAGCACGGGGCCGAGGCCCGGCACCGGGAAGTTGGCATACAGGGCGTTCAAGGCTTGCTGGGCTGAGGAAAAACAACGCTGCAGCGCGTAGTCGGCGTGTGCAATGGCCGCATCGCTGTGGGGCTGGCTGTGATGGAATTTCAGCAATGCAGATGCGATCACCAATTGGCTGTGAACGTCGCCCAGCCGTGCTGACAGCATCTCCCGGCGCTTGAGATCGCCCCCCAGGCTGACCAATACCACGTCAGCAGTGGCGGCAAAGGCCGCGGCGAAGCGCTCCATCTGTCGATAGTGTCTGCGCAGTGTTTTTCCCTGCCCGGCTGTACTGAGTCGTCCGCCGGAGAAGCCCAGCAGCATGGCGCGACTGACATTGCTCGCTGTGTGGCCGAGGTGAGCGCTGAACAGGGCATCGAAGCGCTGGGGCGCCTCGGCACTGTCGTCGTTGAGCAACAGCATTTCATCGGCAAGGAAAGGGTGACAGCGGATGGCGCCCTGCCCGAAAATCATCAGCGACCGTGTGAGAATATTGGCGCCCTCGACGGTAATGGCGATGGGCACGGTCTGGTAAGTAAGGGCCATAAAATTGCGCGGCCCCATTTGAATGCCGCGTCCACCGAGGACATCCATGCTGTGGTTGACCAGTGAGCGCATCATTTCGGTGGCGTGGCACTTCGCCATGGCCGTGAGTACCGAGGGGGCGCCGTCGGCCAATGCTCGGGTGACAAAGGCGCGGAAGGCTTCGAGGGTGTACGCCGAGGCCGCGATTTCGGCAGTGGCCTCCTGGACGCCCTCGAATTTACCCACCGGGATGCCGAACTGGCGGCGCAGGCGTACATACGCGCCGACACTGAGATAGGCCATCTCGCCAGCCGCAGTCGACAGCGCGGGTAAGGAGATGCCCCGCCCGGCACCCAGGCATTCCACCAGCATTTGCCAGCCTTTGCCGATGTAGTCTTTGCCACCGATCAGCAGCTCAAAAGGAATGAATACATCGCGGCCGGTAAGCGGGCCGTTCATAAAGGCGGCGCCAGGGTTGTGGCGGCGGCCGATATCGATGCCCGGTAAATCTGCCGGCACCAGTGCGCAGCAGATACCCAGGTCGCTGTCGCCTTCCAGCAGACCGTCGGGGTCGTGCAGGCGAAACGCCAGGCCAATCACCGTGGCAATGGGTGCGAGGGTGATCCAGCGTTTGGAGAAGCTGAGTTTGATACCCAGGGTCTCTTCTCCGCGATACTCGCCCTTACAGACTTCGCCGTAATCGGGAATCGCCCCGGCATCAGAACCGGCGTCGGGACCGGTCAGGCCGAAACAGGGGATTTCCTCGCCGCTGGCCAGGCGCGGCAGCCAGTACTGCTGCTGTTCCGGGGTGCCGTACTTCGCCAGCAATTCGCCGGGCCCCAGTGAGTTGGGCACCATTACGGTTACAGCCGCCACACTGGAGCGGCTGGCAATTTTGCTGACAACCCGGCTCTGGGCGTAGGGACTGAAGTGCAGACCGCCGAATTCCTCGGGGATGATAAGACTGAAGAAGCGTTTTTCTTTAATGAACTGCCAGACCTCTTCCGGCAGGTCTCTCAATTCGTGCTGAATCTGCCACTCATCAAGCATGGCGCAGAGCTGCTCGGTTTCATTGTCGATGAAGGCCTGCTCGCGCTGGCTGAGCGTCGACAGCTCAATATCCTCAAATTGCTGCCAGTCAGGGCGACCGGAAAACAGCTCTTTCTCCCACCAGGTGGTGCCGGCCTCCAGCGCCTCGCGCTCGGTGTCGCTCATTTCGGGCATCATTTTCGCGAGGGTGCGCCGCACCGGTTCGCTGACCAGTCGCAGGCGCAAACCATCGTGCAGAATGACGGCGAGGGCGGCAAACAGCAGGATCAACCAGACGGGATGCAGCAGCGCATCCTCGATGCTGCCTGCCAGCAGCCAGCTCAGGGCAAAAATGATGGCACCGCGGCGCCGGGGTAAACGCAGGCTGAAAACAGCCAGCAGGGAAACCGCTATACATAGAACGGCAATAATCGTGTCCATGACGCACTCCTTTTTGGGGCTCTACGGCATTGGTAGGGGCAAAGATCAGTTGCGCCTACCAGCCTATGCTTTCTGACCCTGCTTTGCACAGGGTCAGATCACAAGAAGTGTACGGTGGAGGTAATGCCTGTGCTCAGGAACGCCAGCTGAATGTCGCGCCCCACACCACGGGCATGCCGGTATAGCGGCCAATCGTATCGAGCTGGTTGGTGACGTTGTTGTAGTAATACTCGTCGGTGATGTTGCGTCCCCAGAGCTGCAGTGACCACGGTCCGGCAAGTGGCGAGACGCCGATGCGGGCATTGATAATGGTGTAGTCGTCCATGAAGAAACGCGGGTCTTTTTGCAGCGAGGCATTGGTTTCGCCGCGATAGCTGAGGTCGCCGCCCAGACTGAGCTGATAGCGATCAGCCAGCGGCAGGCTGTAATCGACAATCAGCGAGTATTCCCACTGGGGGCTGTAGTTAAAGGGTTTGCCGCTGAAGTCGAACTCGTCGCCATTGCGGTCGCCGCTGATAAACTCTTCCACCTCGGTGTCCAGATAGGAGGCTTGCAGCGCCACAAACAGACCGGTGACCGGGTTCATCTTCAGGTCGAGTTCAGCGCCGCGTACCGAGGATTTGGGCGCATTGCGCAGTACCGGCAGCGCACCAAAAATCGGATCGCGGAAATTAGTGACAAGCTGTTTGTCTCGGTAGCGGTAATCAAACACCGAGGCGTTGAACTGGATACGTTCCAGCAGGCGGAGCTTGGCGCCGACTTCGATGGCATCCAGACGCTCCTGAGTGGCGGGCGCGTATTGGGCTGAGTCGGAAATATTAATCAGCGGGAAGCTGCCAGATTTGTAGCCCCGGCTCAGGCCCACGAATAACAGCTTGTCGGCGGCAAATTCCCAGTCCAGTGCGATGCGACCGGAGATATTGTCTTCGTGCAATTCACCGAAGAAGCGGCCGGGACGGCGGGTTTCGCTGTCCAGCGTAAAGCAGCCGCCGCGCTCGGCGGTGCCGGGGGCGTAGCCGGCCATGGGTGCCTGCAACAGGCTGATCAGGCTGATGGCGTTGGCCAGGCCGATACCGCGGTCCTGAGCCCCGGGTGCTTCCTGGTCTGCGCCGGGGTCGTCGCCTACATCCACATCCCTTGAGCAGCCATTGAAGTCGCGCAGCTCGTCGGTGTAGCGAGCGCCCAGCGTTAATTTCCACGCTTCCGCGAAGCGCCATTCGGTGTGAGCGAAAATGGCAGCGACCTCCGCCGTTTGCGTGCCCCCGAAACCGGAGCGGTTATCCAGCAGGGCAAAGCCATCGCCGAGCAGGCCGCCCAGCGGACCAACGGGAAAGACGATGCTCACATTCTCGTGATGCAGGCGCTGAAATTCCTCGACTTCATCCTCGCTGTAGTTCAGGCCGAGCTGCCAGAAAACGCTGTCGCCAAGATCGCCGGAAAAGCGCAGTTCGGCATTGTAGAAGTCGGTGGTGGCAAACACATTGCGCTCGGTATTAACGGTATCCAGGCCCGACTGTGGGATGAAGCTGCCATCGGACTCAAACTGACCTGCTGATAGCAGCAGGACCATGTCACTGCGTTCACCCAGCCGGTAGTCCAGACGCATGCCTCCGGAGACGAAGCGGTCATTAAGCCGAAAATTAAGGCCATTATTGGGCCAGTCGGCCGCTTGGGCGTCGGTCGTGTCGGGATCGTTGACCGGGTAGTTGGCCACATCCGGGTGCAGGGCGAATTCGCCGAGAATGGCATTCTGCGATTCGATGGCAATGACCTGCAGGGCTTGAGGCTCGGAGCGGTCGCGCCAGCCGTTGAGATGCAGGTTCAGCGTCCAGTCTTCGCCGCCTTCCCAGCGCAATAACAGCCGTGCGGCATCGCGGTCGACTTCGCCGAGACGGCTGTAGCCGAAGCGCTCGTACTCATTGCCGGGGTCGCGACCGGTTTTGCCATTGTAGGCATCGCTGCCCGCATAACGGGTGCGGCTGCGCTGCCAGCCTTCGCCGGATTGCGTTGTGGTGTAGGCCAGACGGGCAAACAGGGTATCGGTGAGCGAGCCGGAGACAAAGCCCTCAACCGAGGTGGTGTCAAAGCGGCTGTAGCTGATATCGGCGCCGTACTCCAATTCTTCGCCGGGCTTGTTGGCGATGTAGTTAATGGCGCCGCCGGTCGTGTTGCGGCCATACAGCGTGCCCTGTGGTCCTTTGAGCACTTCTACCCGAGCCAGATCGAGGTTACTGCCCTTACTCATTACCGGAAACGGCAGGTTAAATTCGTCAACGTAGACGCCCACGGTGGCGCTGGCTGTCTGGCTATTCTCGTTGAAGCCGACGCCGCGCAGGGTGTAAATGGGGACGTTGAACCCGCCATCGGCGTAGGAGAAGCCGGGCAGCAGTCGCCCTAGGTCGCGGGTGTCGGTGATGCCCAATGCGCTGAGATCCTCGCCTGTATAGGTCGCGATGGCCAGAGGAATACTGTTGGCCCCCTCTTCCTTTTTCTGAGCGGTGACAACAATTTCTTCAATGCTCAGGCCGCGATCAGCGGCGTGAGTGAGGCCGGGCGCAATAGCCGCAGCGAGGCCTGCAGCGCAGGCGCGAGAGATAAAACGGGTCACAGCGAGTCTACCTTGGGCGTGTAAGACACTGACGAGCAGCGAAAAATGCGCAGATGCTAGCAAACTGTGCTGTAGCGCTGGCGGGTTTTTCTATACTGATGCGTTATATGGTTATAACTTATCGGGCGGCGAGTTCCTGCTGCCAGGCGTCGAGAAACCGGTCGCGCTGTGATTCACTCACGGCCGCAGGCCCCAGCCAGACACTCAATATGAGCTTGGCTGCTTCGGGGTCTTGCAATGTGCCCAGCACGGTATCGTTATGTTGCAGTTGCAGGCCGACATCTGTCTGCCAGCGCAACTGGTAGCGGTCTCCTTTCTCTACGCCCCGATACCAGCTGTTGAAGCGGGCGATATCGTCTCGATACGGGGCCAGTTGTGCAGCGTCATAGGTGTCCTCTAGCTGCTCCTGCGTCAGGTCGCGGAAGCGCTCGGCAGAAACTGACAGGGCGTACTCGATAATAATTTGTTTGCTGTAGCCGGGCGACAGAATGTCATTGTTGGCCGGTGCTTCCTGACGAGGATCGACCTGCAATTGGGTATAGGTCAGTTCTTTCCACAGCAGTTTGAAACGGTCTGCGGCTACGGTTTCCCACGGTGTGGCATGCAGCGTAGTGCTCAGCAGGGTCAGTATGACGGCGACGAATTGCTTAGGCATTGTGCACCTCCTCATTCAGATAGCGCAGCTGGGGTCTGCCCAGCATGAAAAACACCAGAATTTTGAGCGCGACCGGTGCCGCGACGTACGCGGCGGTAATCGCCCAGTCCGGCGGCACGGTTGATTGGGCGGGTTGCAGCTGACTGCCCAGCCACAGGTAGCCAATACCCACGGCCAGGCCCATCGCGGCTTTACCCAGCATGCTCCAGAGTGCGAAGAGCCGGGCGGCGATGGTGGCATCGGATTCGTTCATCAACTGGCGTGCCAGTCCGGTTTGCATGGCTGACGGCAACGCCTGATCGGCGCCCAGCATCAGGCCGGTGCCAATACTGATCGCGATAAATGCATAGGCATCGCCCGCAGACAGGCCGACGGCGAGCGCGAACAGTATGGCGGAGAGAATCAGGCCCAGACGCCAGCAGTTCAGGCTTCCCCAGCGGCGGGCCAGCGCATACCACGCGGGAACGGCGAGCAGCCCGGCGAGAAAATAACTGAGCAGCGCCGCGGGGATCATCGCTTCGGCTTCCAGGACTTCACGCATAAATAATACGAGTACGGTGCCGGGGATGGCATTGGCCAGCATATTGACGAACCAGGGCAGCGCCAGTGCGCGAACGCGGCGGTCGCCGAGCAGCTCCCCGAATCGGCGCTGTTGAGCGCCAGTTGGGCGGTGGCTGCCTTGTGCTGTGATGGACACCAGCAAAAACAGCAGCATGCCCGCAGCGGCAACAGGAAGGCTGCGGGCGTCGAGGATGGCTGGGGCCAGCATCGCAATCAGCGTACCGAAGAGCAGCATCGCCTCGCGGGCGCTGTTGAAGGCCAGCCGTTCGTTGTCATCCCTGCTGAGTAGCACCGGAAGTGCCAGCCAGGGCACGTTGATCATCGTCCAGCCGAGCATCAGCGTGACGAGGCTGAGCAGCATCAGGCCGCTGGGCCAAGGGTGGCTGACGCCCATCAAGGCGGCTGCGCTCAGTGCCATCAACAGCCATCCAAGCAGCCAGAGTGATCGCCGACTGCCAAATCGGTCAACAGCCGCGCCCGTCGGCAGGTCGGTAAACACATCGGTAATACGGGCGAGAAAGAACAGCGCACCGACCGTGGCGTAGCCATAGCCGCCCTGTTCCGCCAGCCACACCGGCGCATATATATAGAAGGGAAGCCCAAGACTGGCCAGGGGTAGTCCGGGAAGTGCGTATTTAAGCAAGTCCTTAACCGTGGTCTTTTTCACGGTCTGAGATCCCGGTGCAGAGGAGTAGAGTAATGACATACAATGTCCATGAGAGTGTAATAATCCCGTCGTCGCTATCATCACTTCGGTAACGGCTTACGTATAACTCACTTGTCGAGATCACAGTTGTAGTTGGCTTTATGAATAATTCGCAGCGAATCGCCGTTATTGGTTCCGGTATTTCCGGCTTGAGTTGTGCCTGGCTTCTGAATAAGGAGCATGAGGTCACTCTCTATGAAGAAGACGAAAGACTGGGGGGACACAGCAATACCGTGGACATTATGACCACCGCCGGCACGATCGCGGTGGATACCGGGTTCATAGTGTTCAACGAAAAATGCTACCCCAATCTGATCGCCTTGTTCGATGCGCTGGGGGTTAAGTCTTTGGCCACGGATATGTCCTTCGGTGTGTCCCTGGACAACGGGCGATTGGAGTACTCGGGATCAGATTCGATCTCGACGCTCTTCGCGCAGAAGCGCAACCTGCTGCGCCCGCGCTTTTGGAAAATGATTTTCGACCTGCTGCGCTTCTATCGCGAGAGCGAAGGCTGGCTCAGCAGTCTGCCCGACGAGCTGTCGTTGGGCGAGCTGTTACGCAAGGAAAAATTCGGTCCCGGCTTCTGCGACGACCACCTGTTGCCCATGGGGGCGGCGATTTGGTCGACGCCCGTCGATCAAATGCTGGCATATCCCGCCAAAACCTTTCTGCGCTTTTGCGATAATCATGGCCTGCTGCAAGTGCGCGATCGGCCACAATGGCGCACGGTCATTGGCGGCTCACGAGAATACGTTAATCGTATTGGTAGCGAGCTGGGCGACCGCGTGAAATTGCAATGCGGTGTGACGCGTGTGGAGCGTTTTGCGGACCATGTGGTGGTTCACGATACTCAGGGCCAGCAGCAGCGTTTTGATCAGGTTGTCTTTGCCTGCCATGCCGATCAGGCTCTGGCCATGCTGGCCGATGCCAGTTTTGAGGAGCGCCGTCTGCTGGGCGCGTTCCGCTACGAGGAAAACCGCGCGGTGTTGCATTGTGACGAGCGCCTGATGCCGAGGCTGCCCGAGGTGTGGTCAAGCTGGAATTACATGGCTGACACCACGGGTGACAGCCAGAAAGTGTCGGTGAGCTACTGGATGAACGCACTGCAGCACCTGCCTTGTGCGGAGCCTGTGGTGGTGTCACTGAATCCGCTGGTCGAGCCGCGCCCTAGTAAAGTGTACCGGCAGTTCAACTATCATCACCCCGTTTTTGACGATGCGGCACTCAGGGCGCAACCGGAACTCTGGTCGCTGCAAGGCCAGCAGCGCAGCTGGTTCTGTGGCAGCTATTTTGGCTACGGCTTCCATGAAGATGGCATTCAGTCAGGGTTGGCTGTGGCCGAGCGCGTTGGCAATATGTCGCGCCCCTGGCAGGTCGACGCCGCGTCGGATCGGGTCAATCTCCCGCCATTGACCGCGGGAATCAGTTCTGCAGCATGAGCTTGCTGCGCAGTGCCTTGTACCGTGGCGAAGTACTGCACCGCCGTTTTCGTCCGGTGCACCACCGTTTTGTCTATCGCGTCGACAGCTTTCTGTTTGATCTCGACGAATTGTCGGCAGTTGCATCGCGCTGCCGCCTGTTTTCACTGAATCGCTTCAATCTATTCAGTTTTTACTTTCGCGACTTCGGCCTGGGCTCGGGCCAGTCTCCCAAGGACTACCTTCAGGCACTGCTGGCTGAACACGGGGTGGCCGCGGCCGCCCGGGCGGAGCTGCTCTGCTATCCGCGTATTCTGGGCTATACCTTCAATCCCTTGAGTGTTTACTACTGTTACGACGCCAGCGACGAACTCTACGCAGTGCTCTACGAGGTCAGCAATACCTTTGGTCAGCGCCATAGCTACCTGATTCCTGCAGACAAGGAGCGCAGTTCGCGTTCCTCAGTCCTTCGCCAGCAGTGTGACAAGGGCTTTTATGTCTCGCCATTCATCCCCATGCAGGCGCGATATCACTTCCGGCTGCGCCGCCCTGGCGAGCGCTTGGCGGTGGCGATCCGTGAAACGGATCAGGACGGCGCTCTGTTGCATGCGGTGTTTCGGGGTGAGCGACGAGCGCTGAGTGATCGGGCCTTGCTGGCCAGTTTTTGTCGACTGCCGTTTATGACGGTGAAGGTGATGCTGGCGATTCACTGGCAAGCGCTTAAACTCTATATAAAAGGAATGAGAATTCTGCCGCGTCCTGCTGAACCAGATCAGCCGGTTACGCGTATCGGTAAATAAACCAAACTTCCGATACTCGATAGGAATCTCCATGAAATCAGCGCTCGTGCGGTCAAACCCAGAGCTCAGCTCAGGCTGGTGGGTTAGTTCTCAGGGAAAACTGCTGGCCAGGGTGCTTGCGCCACTGGCCAATGCCCGGCGCGGCATCTTGACACTCACCCTGCCCAACGGAAACACGCTTCAATTTGGTGAGCACAGTGATGCCCGTCTCGCTCCGCATGTGCACCTGCACAACTGGAAAAGCCTGCGCAAGGCGCTCAGCGGTGGTTCGGTGGGCTGGAGCGAAGCCTTTATGGATGGCGACTGGGACAGCCCCAATCTGGCAGCACTCATCGAGTGGGTGGTAGTCAATGAAAGCGACTTCGGCAATATGCTGGAGGGCGGCCGCCTGAAACGTTGGCTGCAGCGTTGGCAACATCGACGCAACGCCAACAGCAAGCGCGGCAGTCGTCGCAATATTGCCTACCACTACGACTTGGGCAACGACTTCTACAAAACCTGGCTCGATGACAGCATGACCTATTCGTCCGCCCTGTATGAGTCGGGCGTCACGGATCTCGGCGCCGCACAACAGCGGAAATACCAGCGGCTGATTGATGAGCTGGGTGTAAAAGACGGTCAGCGAATTTTGGAAGTGGGCTGTGGCTGGGGAGGTTTTGCTGAGCAACTGTGTCGCCAGCACGATGTACACCTGGACGGTATCACTCTGTCTGAAGAGCAGCTCGCCTATGCGAAGCAGCGTATTCAGGATGCCGGGCTGCAGGACCGGGCGTCGTTCAGCTTGACTGACTACCGGGACACCAAGGGCGAATACGACCACATTGTGTCGATTGAAATGCTGGAAGCGGTGGGCGAGCAATACTGGCCCACGTACTTCGCTACCCTTTTCGAGCGCCTGAAGCCCGGTGGCCGAGCGGCGATTCAGGTCATCACCATAGATCACCAGCGCTTCGAGGGTTATCGAGATAATCCCGATTTCATTCAGCGCTATATCTTCCCGGGCGGTATGCTGCCGAGTCCGGAGCTGTTCCGTGACTATGCCGCCAAGGCCGGGTTCGCTACGCACAGCGAGCTGCCGTTTGGTATTTCCTACGCAGATACCTTAGCCGAGTGGGATCGCACGTTCAGTGCGAACTGGTCGCAGATTGCTCCATTGGGCTTTGACGAGCGCTTCAGAAAAATGTGGAAATACTACCTCGGCTACTGTGAGGGCGGATTTCGGGCGGGCTCTATCGACGTCTATCAATTCGTGCTGCAAAAGCCGCTGAAATGAGCCAGGTCGCCCTTATTGGCGCCGGTGTTGCAGGCCTGCTCTGCGCCCGAGACCTTAACCGTCTCGGCATTGCCTGCACGGTCTTCGAAAAATCCCGCGGCCTGGGGGGGCGCTTGGCTCGACGCCAGCACGCGTGGGGCGAATTAGACATCGGCGCGCCCTTCCTGACGGTTCAGACCCCGCCACCCGAATGGGGGCAGCTCGAGGAACAGGGCTTGCTGGTGGCGCGGCGCTTCAGTGCTTGCCGATGGCAGGATGGGGCTGTGCAGACCTTGCCGGATCAGCAGCATTACCTTGTGGCGCCGAGTAATAACGGGCTTTGCCACTATCTGGCGGAAGGTCTTGATATCCGCCGGGCCTGCCGAGTCGCCAGCGTTGAAGGGGGCAAGCTGATCGATGAGCATCAGCAGTTCCTCGGTGATTTTGCGGGAGTCGTACTTGCGGCGCCTGCGCCCCAGAGTCAGGCCTTGCTGCCTGCCGCCAGCTCATTGAACATCGATTGTCACTGGCAGCCCGGTTGGACCCTGTTGTTGCAGTTCGATGCACCGCTGGACTTACCCGACATTGTCGAGTTTGTCGGGCACCCGCTTTTCCAGCGACTTGTGCACCTGTCGTCGTTACCGGGGCGAGACCACCGCGCCTGTTACTCACTGCAACTGCTGCCCGCCGCCTGCGAGGCACTTCAAGGCAAGGTTCTGGAGGCGACCCTGTTGCCGTGTTTGGAAGCGCTGGGGCAACTGGTGCATTTGCCGGTGTTGTTGCATTGCGACCGGCAGCGCTGGCAGCTGGTTTCCGGTCAGCGCATGCAGATGCCTGACGCCGCGCGTATCGACGAAAAACAGCGAATTGTCTTGGCGGGAGATTGGTGTTCCGGGGGAGGTGTTGAGGGTGCCTGGCACAGTGCAGGGCTTGCGGTGGCGCAGCTCAGTCAGTGGCAGTCGGCCTGCCACTGACTGAATGGGCTTACTCTGCTTTGGCTTTCTGGGCAACGGCTTCCCGGCAACCGTCGATCCAGGGCTTGAGCAGCTCCAGCGCGGTCTGATTGCTGGGGGGAAGGTCGTCCTCACACTCGCGCAGGGGGGTCACCCGATCGCCCCACTTAATCAGCGCCGCGCCCCAGGTCAGGCCCGCACCAAACGCCGCCGTCAGGATGTGATCACCGGGTTTAACACGGCCTTCTTCCAGCGCTTCGCACAGGGCAATGGGCACCGTGGCGGCTGAGGTATTGCCGTATTTCTGAATGTTGACCACCACCTTTTCTTCGGGGGCTTTGAGGCGTTTCATCAGCGTTTCGATAATGCGGACATTGGCCTGATGTGGCACCAGCAGGTCGATGTCTTCAGCCGCTACGCCGCTTTTGCTCAGTACATCGTTAACTGCTTCGCCCATACCGCGCACCGCGCGTTTGAAGATTTCCGGCCCTTCAAAGTTGATGTCGTAGTAGCCGTCTATGCCGGAGAAGCGCTCGCGCACGGTTCCAGCGTCACGGGCGGTCAAGATACCGCGGGCGTCGCCATCGCAGCCGAGGCGTTCGGCAATCATGCCGCTTTCTTCGTCATCGGCTTCAAGAATGACCGCACCGGCGCCATCGCCAAACAGTACCGCAACATCGCGCATGGTGTAGTCGAGGAAGTAGGGAATCCGGTCAGCGCCGATAACCAGCACTTTTTTCATGGCACCGGAGCGGATCATGGCGGTGCCGACACTCAGCCCGTAAACAAAGCCGGTACAGGCGGCATTCAAGTCAAATACCGCCGCATTGGTGGCGCCGATGCTGTCCTGCACCATTGAACCCGAGTTGGGAATCAGCGTATCCGGGCAGGCGGTGCCCATAATAATGAGGTCCAGTTCACTGGGGTCGAGATCGGCGGCCGCCAGCGCGCGCTTGGCGGCGAGACTCGCCAGCGTGGCGGTAGAGACGTGGGATATGCGTCGCTCTTTAATGCCGGTGCGGCTGGAAATCCATTCGTCTGAGGTGTCGAGGAAGGTCGTAAGGTCTTCGTTGCTGAGTACGGCTGGGGGAACACATTTGCCCCATCCTGTAATCTTGGCGTATGGCATGCGCGGGATCCTCTTCGGTGTAGTGCGGCATTATGCCGAGGCCACTGCGTACTGTCACGCCGCGATTGATGGGAGAAATTGGCGCTTTTTAGTATCTATACCTATGACATGCGTCACGGCTTGCGGGCTATGTCACATTGTGTACGTATAATCCCTTAGGTGTTTTGGACATTTTCCACTCATCGGCAAGGATACAGCGTGCTAGCATAGTGACACTCAAAAGAGCCGTTAGAAATTGTGTTGTACTAAAGTGCAGAGCGTCTATATATGAAAACAAACAAGCGTTGGGGCAGTGGCGCCCGTGTTGATGACCTGAAGACCGGTAAAAAACTGTTGTTGGAAGCAGCGGTTAGCTGTTTTACCGCCAAGGGCGTGAAGTCGACAACGATTGAAGATATCGCGAATGTCGCCAACGTTACCCGGCGCACGGTTTACCGCTACTTCACTGGCAAAGCCGATATTATCGAGGCGCTGGTTGATATTGAGCGCAGCCGTATGTTCGAGCGTCTGGAAAGTGTCGTAGAGCAGTACCGCGACGATTTCCCGCAGATGCTGGAAGAGTGCATCTGGTTCGCGGCTAACTACATGCCCGAAGAAGACAGCCGTCTGGAGTTCACCAGCGGCCGCAATGCCACAGAAATCATGCCCCATCTGGACAATGCGGAATCGGATCGCCTGTGGCGTGAATTGCTGCGCGAGCCGGTTAGCGAGTACAACCGCAGCACCGGCAAGTCGGTCAGTCTGGATGATCTGGTGCCACTGGCCGGTCGTTTGGCACTGATTTACCGTCAGCACCCGGTGAGCAAGGAAGATTTCCACGCCAGCCTTCGCGCACTGCGATTCTGATTGCTGTTCAACACCCCTTTCCATAAAAGGTCAGCATTTGCTGGCCTTTTTTGTTTCTCCCTCCCTGATTTCATGAGCGTGGCCACGCCCGTAATGCCTTGACGCTCCGATTGTCATCTATCGGCGTATACCTCCCTTTAAACGGTTGGATGCGGGAATATGAACTTCGATTTTTCAGACGACCAGAAGACGATTCAGGAGCAGGCCAGGCTGATGTTGGGCAGAGAGTGCCCGCCATCGCTGGTGCGCGACAGTCTGGAGTCTTCGCCTCCTGAGGTTGATGCCTTGTGGCAACAGATGGTGTCCCTGGGTTGGCCCGCGATGGCGATCGATGAGGCCAATGGCGGACTGGGCCTGGGGTATCTGGAACTCTGCGTCACGGCCATGGAGTTGGGGCGTTCATTGGCGCCCACGCCCTTCATGGCATCGGTCTATTTTGCCACTGAGCTCATAAAAGCCGCCGCGTCTGCTGAGCAGCGGGCTGAGTGGTTGCCGGTGCTGGCCTGTGGCGAGGCGATAGGATGTGCTGTCCTGCCTGACAGCCGAACCGGCGTTGCCCCCTTGCGGGTATCTGGCGACAACGCGCTGAGCGGTGTTGCTCGGGGTGTTCTGCATGGAGACTCCGCGACCTTTGCGGTTGTTGCCGCAGAGGGGGCGTCGGGTACGGCCTTCTTCTATGTGGATCTGGGGCACTCTTCCGTGAAGCGTCGCAAGCTGGCTTCTGTCGATCCCAGTTTGCCACTTGCCGAAATCACTCTTGATGCAACACCGGCTGAGCCCTTGGCAGGAGAGCGGGCTCTGGAAGATGTTTTGGCGTCGGTGGTCAACAAGGCCGCTGTGCTGCTGAGTTTCGAGCAAGTCGGCGGCTGCGAGGCGGCGATCGACATGGCGAAGGCCTATACCGAGGGTCGCTACGCCTTCGGTCGGCAAGTGGCCTCCTTTCAAGCGATAAAGCACAAGCTTGCGGATATGTTCGTGGCGAAAGAGTTGGCGAAATCCAACGCCTTTTATGGCGCATGGGCGATGACCGACGGCGTGAATGAATTGCCGCTGGCGTCGGCCACCGCGTACGTCAGCGCTGCCAATGCTTACTACCTGTGCAGCAAGGAAAACATCCAGGCGCACGGCGGAATGGGCTTTACCTGGGAGTTTGATTGCCATCTTTATTATCGCCGGGCGCAACTGCTGTCCACCCTGCTTGGGGGGATGCGTGTCTGGAAGCATCGACTGGCTGAACAAATTCTGGCTGCGTGAGAGGACTGACTGATGGATTTTAACGATACTCCAGAGCAAGCGGCATTCCGTGAGGCTGTCCGCCAGTGGCTGAATGCCAATGCCCGGCCTAAACGGGAGGGCGAGAGCCGCAAGTCACAAGTCGCGCTCTTTGACGAGGCAAAGGTCTGGTACAAAAAGCTTGCCGATGCAGGTTACGCCTGTCTGGATTGGCCTGAAGAATACGGTGGCGCGGGTCTGAGTCAGATCCATAAAGTGATCTGGTCGCAGGAGGTTGCGCACTACGCGGAGCCCGATGGTTATTTCGTGATTGGCATTGGTAATTGTGGGCCTGCCATCATGCATTTTGCGCCGGAGGAGCAGCGTCAGGCGCTTCTGCCGCGGATGGCCAGTGCGGAAGACGTCTGGTGCCAGATGTTTTCGGAGCCGAGCGCCGGGTCGGACGTTGCCGGCTTGCGTACCAGTGCGGTAAGAGAGGGCGACACCTGGACGGTCAACGGCCAAAAGATATGGACGTCCGGGGCCCAGCATTCAGATTACGGCATCGTCTTGTGCCGGACCGACCCGACGGTGTCGAAATACCGGGGCTTGACGATGTTCTACATCGATATGCATCAGCCGGGGGTGGAGGTCCGTCCAATCAAACAGATGGATGGCGATGCTCACTTTAACGAAGTTTTTTTCAACGATGCCAAAATTCCGGACGCCCAGCGGCTTGGCGAGGTCGGCGAAGGCTGGGGCGCGGCACTATTGGTGTTGATGAACGAGCGATTGGCCATTTCCGGCGTTCAGCCGGACGGTTTTCCCGAGTTTCTCGCATTGGTGAAACAGCTTGATCTCGGTGAGCAGCCAGCGCGTGAGCACCCGGCGGTGCGCGAGCGTCTGGCGGACTGGTACTGTCAGCATGCCGGTATTATCGCCTCAACCAACCGTATGCTGACGGCCGTAGCGAAAGGTGGAATGCCTGGCGCAGAGGCCGCGTTGGGTAAGTTGGTGGGGGCCGCAATGAATCAGGATATTGCGCACTATGCGCTTCAGCTCATGGGCGAAGGCGGCAGTATTATGGAGCCGGATATCGCCGAGCAGCAGGCTCACTTCCAGCGGGCCTTGCTGTTCGCCCCGGGTATTCGTCTGGCCGGGGGAACGGACGAAGTGATGCGCAATATCATCGCCGAACAGGTGTTGGGGATGCCCCAAGAGCCCCGTGCTGACAAGGGTTTGGCGTTCTGTGATATTCCCTCGGGCAACGCTGGATGATCTAAGTAATTCCCGCTAACGGATACTCCTTATTCAGGGCGATGCGGGAGATTGCTAAAGTCACTCCCCATAGAGATAGCGAATTATCAGGGGGACTCGACATGGCATCCGTTGCGCAATCATCACAAGCTCCGCAAGCCAAGGCGCCGGAGGGTATTTTTGTTCAGAAGGCCGCCATTGCCCGCCCTTTGCGTGCCAGCTTTCGCAATAGCGACTGGTGGTTGAATGTGGACTATGCCGAGCATATTGATATTGCCAGCGGTGCGGCGTGTCTGGCGAAATTGCGCGCTGCCAGTTGATCTGTTTTTCAGGTGTATGCCTTATTTCCGAACCCCGCGCCAGTCGCGGGGTGTTTCGTTGTGGGTGTCGTCCAGAGAACCTCCTGCACGGCGGTATCCCAAAAGCGTGCACAGTGCGCATTTTGCTCTCGTTCTTCACGGATTACGGGCTTTTCCCTATACTGCGCCTCAATCACGCTGGCTATGGTGAACACTCAGCGGCTGCCCTGTGGGGCGAGTACTAGAGAGGGTTTTCCATGGCTGCAAATAATGTGACAGCGTCGTCGGTATTCAGCGAGGCCCGCTATGGCGGACGTCCTATCGATCAATTTCGCAGTAACCGCGACGAGTGGTGGCTGAACGTCAACTATGTTGAAACCATCGATATGAAGGAGGCGCTCAGCCTTCAGTCACTGCGGACAACCGCGGCGCGCTAACGTCTCCTGCGTGCCGCCACCGGGAGCGCGGCACGCACTATGATTAACTGGCACGAGATCGACACCGTCCTGCTGGATATGGACGGTACACTGCTCGACCTGCATTACGACAACTTCTTCTGGACCCAGCATTTGCCCAGGCGCTATGTCGACATTCATGGCGGCGAGCTGGAGTCTGTCAGCAAGATCCTCATTGATAAAATCATGGCCCAGCGCGGCTCGCTCAACTGGTACTGTCTGGATTACTGGTCCGAGGAACTTCGCCTGGACATTACCGCCCTTAAACGTGAAATCAGCCACCTGATCTGTATGCATCCGAGCACGCAGCGGTTTCTGGAATCGCTGCAAGAGAGCGGTCGCGAGGTGTGGCTGGTGACCAATGCGCATCAAGGCGGGTTGGATATCAAACTGGAGAAAACCGGGCTCGGCCAGTGGGTACAGCGCATTATCACGTCCCATGAACTGGCCCTGCCCAAGGAAGACGACGCCTTCTGGCAGCGTCTGGCTGATCACTGGCACTATGAGCCATCGCGCAGTCTACTGATCGACGATACCGCAACGGTGCTCGATTCCGCGGCACGCCACGGCATTTCTCACTTGATAACCATGCGTCGTCCGGACAGTCGCGCCCCGCGGCGAGAGGCGGTAAGCTATCCGGCCATTGATCATTTCGACGAAATTCTGCCCATACCCCCAAGAGACTGAGATTGAACGACAGCAGCAAGCGCGTGCGCCTAGACAAGTGGTTGTGGGCGGCACGTTTCTACAAAACCCGCAGTATCGCCAAACAGGCGATAGAGGGCGGCAAAGTGCACTACAATGGCGCCCGCTGCAAAGTCAGCAAAGAGGTGGAGTTGGGTGCCTTACTCACTTTGCGCACCGGCTGGGATGAGCGCGAGGTAGAAGTGCTGGCGCTGTCGGATCAGCGCCGTGGAGCCCCGGAGGCTGCCCTGCTCTACCGGGAAACCGACGACAGCATCAGCCGGCGCGAGCGCCGGGCAGCCGAGCGCAAAGCGCTGGGTCCGGCCGCTGGCATTATCAGCAACGAGCGGCCGACCAAAAAGCAGCGCCGCCAGATTCATCGCTTCCGCGAACAACAGGATTAAGCGCCATGAGTGACCAATTGCACCGTTTTATTTTCGACGGGAGTGACGTGCGCGGTGAGCACTTGCAGCTCTCCGGCAGCTATCGGGAAATGCTCGACAACCACCACTACCCTCCCGCTGTCGCCCGCCTGCTTGGCGAGTTTCTGGTCGCGGCGGCTCTGCTTAGTGTCACCATTAAATTTCGTGGCAGCCTGATACTGCAGGTGCGCGGGGACGGACAGGTGCCGCTGATTATGGCTGAGGCCAACTCCGATGGTGATATCCGCGGTATTGCGCGGGATGCGGGGCAGGCAATGAGTGAAAGCTTCCACGAGCTGCTCGGCAATGGTCAGCTCGCCATCACTATCGACCCGATTGAGGGGCGCCGCTATCAGGGTATCGTCAGTCTTGATGGCGATAACCTAGCGGCCTGTATCGAGGCCTATTTCCGTCAGAGTGAGCAGCTCGCGACGCGAATCTGGCTGGGAGCTAACGGCGATACGGCAGGGGGGCTGCTGCTGCAGGAGCTGCCTACTCAGCACAGCGATCCAGAGACCTGGCAGCACCTGACGACGCTGGCCGATACCGTGAGTGAAGATGAGTTACTGACGCTCGATGCGGCGAACTTGCTTTACCGGCTCTATCACGAGGAGCCGTTGCGCCTGTTTGAACCCAAAAGTCTGCGCTTTCGCTGCAGTTGCAGTCAGGAACGCATGGAGGCCGCGCTGGTGTCACTGGGCCGGGACGAGCTGGATTCAATCCTCGCCGAGCAGGGGCAAATCGAAAGTCACTGCGAATTCTGCCACCGTCAATTCCACTTCACGCCGGTGCAAGTGGCCGGGCTGTTTGGCGACGCTGCCGGAAGTACACGTCACTAGAGTGCAAAAAAACCCAAAATCGACACTTTTCGGCCGCGCTGAGGGTTAGCGCTGCCGGGGGATTTTTGCAATAATACCGGCCTTCAAAATTTGGCCACCCGCGCGGGGGGTTTACCCCGATCACAGTGACCTCCGAACTGTCTCCCCAGACTATGTGACAGGAACTTAGATAATGACTGCTGAAACCACCGTGTATAAAGATTTAACCCCCGCCCAGCTTATCGAGCAGGCACTGGCTCGTGGCGAAGGTCAACTCGCCGACACCGGCGCACTGGTTGTAACGACTGGCAAGCGCACCGGCCGCTCTCCCGGCGACCGCTTTATCGTTCAAGAGCCCTCAACGGCGGATGCCATTGATTGGGGCAGCGTAAACCGTCCTTTTGATGCTGCGAAATTCGACGCGCTGTGGACGCGGGTTGAAGACTATCTGGCAGATCACGATTCTTTCCAGTCTCAGTTGCACGTGGGTGCGCACGAAGATCATTACATCCCCGTGGTAGTGAATACTCAAACCGCGTGGCAGGGACTGTTCGGCCGCAACATGTTTGTACGCCCCGAAAAATACAACCCCAAGGCCAAGGAAGAGTGGACCATTCTGAATTGCGCGGGCTTTGTTTGTGATCCCGAGCGTGATGGCACTAACTCGGATGGCGTTGTCATCATCAATTTCGCCCAGCGCAAAGTGCTGCTGGCCGGCATGCGCTATGCCGGTGAAATGAAGAAGGCGATGTTCTCTGTGCAGAACTTCCTGCTGCCCGAGAAAGACGTGATGCCGATGCACTGCTCCGCCAACGTTGACGAGCAAGGCAATACCACCCTGTTCTTCGGTCTGTCCGGCACCGGCAAAACCACCCTGTCTGCGGATCCCAGCTGCTACCTGATCGGCGACGACGAACACGGCTGGTCGAAAGGTTCAGTCTTTAACGTCGAAGGCGGCTGCTACGCCAAGACCATCAACCTGAGCCAGAAGAACGAGCCCATTATCTGGGACGCGATTCGTTTTGGCGCGATTGTTGAGAACGTGGTGATCGATCAGAACAGCCGCACTGCAGACTACGACGACACCAGCCTGACCGAAAACGGGCGCTGCTGTTACCCGCTGGAGCACGTTGAGAAGCGTGTGATTGAAAATGCGGCGGGCGAGCCGAAAACCGTTATCTTCCTGACCTGCGATGTGTCTGGCGTACTGCCGCCGATCTCCATTCTGTCTAAAGAAGCAGCGGCCTTCCACTTCCTGAGTGGTTACACTGCACGCGTTGGCTCCACCGAGCTGGGTGCGGAAGCCGGTATTCACCCGACGTTCTCAACCTGCTTTGGCGCGCCGTTTATGCCGCGTCCTGCCGGTGACTACGCCGAACTGCTGATGAAGCGTATCGAAGACTTCGACTCACAGGTTTACCTGATCAATACCGGCTGGACCGGTGGCTCTGGTGCAGCCGGTGGCACGGGTTCACGCTTCCCGATTCCGGTCACTCGTGCTGTGGTTGCCGCAGCGCAAAGCGGTGCATTGGTAGGTGCAGCGACTGAGAAGCTGGATATTCTCAACTTGACCATTCCCGCGTCGATTCCCGGTGTTGACGACAAGTATGTCAATCCGCGTAAAGCCTGGGGTGACGAAGCGGCTTACGACGCCGAGGCGGCGAAACTGGCCAAGCTGTTCCAGGAAAACATCAAGAAGTTTGATGTCTCTGACGCCATTGTTGAGGCGGGCCCCAAAGGCTGATCGTCTGGGTGCTACTGAAAGGTGGTAATGAGAAAGGGCAGCGCAGGCTGCCCTTTTTTTATGTCCTGGAAAAGGGGTCAGGCGGTTTGCAGGGTATGACTGACCGCGTACAGGTGCTGGCGAATACCGCTCAGTGAAAAGGGCTGCCACTTGCCCTCGGCCTGCGCAAGCCGGTCTGACAGAGCGTAGAGCACGGCAAGGTTGTGGGTCATGCCCATATGGCTGGCAGGCACTCGCAGGTTTTCGGCTTGTGGGCCGGGCTGCTCATGTACACAGTACTGCCAGTCCACAATGCCGTCGCTGGCACTGTACATGGCCGTTGACGGTACGTTTGGCGTGCGCTTCCACTCATCGCGCCAGCTCAACATCGGGTCGCTGAGTGCGCCGGGGTTCAACATCTCATAGAGCTTGGCAACCGGGCCGGAAACACCGCGCATTTCGGGGATGTTGACGGGAGAGCCCAGTGTGATGACCTGCCGCACATATTCAGGGCGCCGGTGGGCAAGGCTGCGGGCGTAAATGCCGCCGAGGCTCCAGCCGACCAGACTGGCTTTGCGGCCATGACGACTGACCAGGTCCAATACATGGCGCTCGTAGTTGCGATACACCTTTTCTCTAAGACCGGTGTTGAGTCCCTGCTCCCAGCCATAGGCCGCATAACCGGCGCGCCGCAGTGCCTGGCGCATGACCGCACTGCCGATATCACTGGTCATAAATGAGGGAGCAATCACGACAGGGTGTCCATCACCGCTGTGCAGGTGGCGATGGAAGTTGCGCATGGACACTGCTGAAGCGACTTCGGCCAGAGAGCGGATTTCGCGTGCGGTGGGTCGGGTCTTCTCTCGCGGGGCGGGAATGTGTTCGGTCATCGGATTTCTCTTTTTATTATTGCTTGTCGCGTTCTATTGAATCTAAACAATAAGCCCACCTTTCCGCAACGCATTCTTGCGCTTCTTTGCTAGGGGAAACCCGAGGTTGTATTGACACGCTTTTCATTGTTTTGGGATTTAGTATGCCCTTTCTAATTTTTCGCCGTAGTCTGCTCAGCAAGGTAAACAGGTGGCCAGCCGTAAGAGCCGCCGCCAATGTTTCAATCACATGGGAAAAGACCCAAGCGAGGAATCAGTATGAGCGACGCAAAAATCAGCTTTGTGGAAAAGGCCAACACCGTAGCCAAAGATGTATTTCATGCCCAACTTGGTTTGGCTGGCAAGGCGTTTGAGCAGAGCCAGGAACTGGTCAAAGTCACTGAAGGCAAGATCAAAGAAACCGAAGCCAAGTACAAAGATCTGTACGCCAAGCGCAGCGAGATCTTTGACGGTTTGGTGAGCCGTGGCGAAAAAGTACAGAGCGATGCCGTTGCCAAATTTGAAGAGAGTAAAGAGCAGGTTGTCAGCAAGCTTAACCAGACGAAAAGCGACGCAGTTGCCAAGTTTGAGTCTGTGAAAAGTGAAGCGGTTGATGCCCGCATCAAGGAACTGCGTAGCAGCCTCGAGTCCAGCCTGGAAAAAGTGAAAGGTCTGGTTCAGCGTAAAGGTGACGCTGCTGAGGCGCCAGCTGCAGAATCTGTCGCATCGTAAGCAAGCATCGGTGGTCCTTTTGACCACCCCACCCAGGTCTTATAGCAACGATGCTTTGCACGGTGTGCCTTATGCGCATCGTGCTTTTTTTTGTAACTGAGGCGCCATTTTGCGCCCGTTAGAATCTTATTCTGCTAACTGGAGAATCCCATGAGCAACGACAGCAAAAAAAGCCTGAAAGAGGTGTCTTCACAGGCCAGCGAAGTGGCCAAGAGCATCTGGCTGGCAGGTCTAGGTGCCTACGGTCGCGCCTATGACGAGGCCCACGACGTTTATGAGAAGGCGAGTAAAGATACTCCGCGCCTGTTCAAAGAGCTGGTCGACAAAGGCAACAAACTGGAGTCTCAGGCCCGCGAAAAACTGGGTGAGGCCAGCAGTATCGGTAAAACCGTCTCTATCGAAGAGCGCATCAGTAAAATGCGTGCCAGCTTGGGTTTCGGACACACTGCCAGCGCCGATGATCTGAAGCGTCTCGAAAAGAAACTCGACACGCTGAGCAAGAAAGTCGATGCCCTGACCAAAGCGGGCAAAGCCCCTGCCAAAGCGCCGGCGAAGAAGGCGGTAGCCAAGAAGACGGTCGCCAAAAAAGCGGTAGCAAAAAAGGCAGCACCTGCGAAGAAAGCCGCAGCAAAAAAAGCGGCTGAATAATCCTCGCAGCCACGCAGCGCCGGGCTGGACAAGCTCGGAGCTGCGTGTCACCGTAAGGCCCTGTCCGTCGAGGGGTATTGACCACAGGGATGAAAACCCGCGATAAAATTCTGCTCGCCAGCCTGACCCTGTTCAACGATGAGGGCGAAGGCAATGTGACCACCGTCGATATTGCCAACGAGCTGGATATCAGTCCCGGCAACCTCTATTACCATTTCCACGGCAAAGAACAGATTATTCTCGAGCTTTACGCGGGCTTTGAGCTGGAGATGGTCGATATTCTTGAGGCGCCACTTGAGCAGAGCCTGGATGCCCAGGACGCCTGGTTCTATCTCTATATTGTGTTTGAGCAAATCTTCAAACACCGCTATCTGTACCACAATCTCAATGACATTCTGCAGCGCTACCCGGATATCGACCGGCGTTTCGGCCGGCTGCTGGATCTAAAGCGCCGCGCGGCGAGCGCCGTCGCTGAAGAGCTGGTCAGTGCCGGGGTGATGACGGCCTCGGAGCGCCAGTTAGCCCATCTCTGCGACAGTGTGGTGCTGACGCTCACTTACTGGCTCAACTACACCGGCCTGCGCAAGGATCATGCACCCAATGCATTGAGCATTCACCGTGGCGTCTTTCAGCTGATGTCGCTGGTGGCGCCCTATCTCACCCATGATTTCCGCTATTTCTACGACGAGTGCAGCGCGCTGTTCGATGTGCTCAGCAGCGCCGACTAAAGTCTCGCGGGCGTCGCCAAGTTTCTGCATAATGTGGCGTTTTTACGCTGTATCAGGCCTATCATTATGCACGCTATTGCCAGCCGAATTGCCCAGGAACTGGGTGTCAAGGAATCACAGGTCAGTGCCGCCGTGGCACTGCTGGATGATGGGGCGACGGTTCCGTTTATCTCTCGCTATCGAAAGGAGGTCACCGGTGGTCTGGACGACAGTCAGATGCGCGAGCTGGAGAGTCGGCTCGGCTATCTCCGTGAGATGGAAGATCGTCGCGACAGCATCCTTAACAGCATTCGCGAACAGGGCAAACTGACGCCCGAACTTGAGGCCGATATTCTGTCGGCCGACAGCAAAAACCGACTCGAAGACCTTTACCTGCCCTATAAACCCAAGCGTCGTACCAAGGGGCAGATCGCCCTGGAAGCAGGCATAGGCCCCCTGGCCGATGCGCTACTGGCGGATCCCACGCTGGACCCCGCCGCGCAGGCTGAGCCCTACCTCGATGCGGAAAGCGGTTTTGCCGATATCAAAGCGGTGCTCGATGGCGCCAAATACATTCTGATGGAGCGTTTCAGCGAAGATGCCAATCTGATTGCCAAACTTCGCGATTATCTCTGGGAAAATGGCCAGCTCAGCAGCGCGGTAATGGCGGGCAAGGAAGAGGAAGGCGCCAAATTCCGCGACTATTTCGAGCACAGTGAGCCGCTGAAAGCGGTGCCCTCCCACCGCGCGCTGGCCATGTTCCGTGGCCGCAACGAAGGTATTTTAGGGCTCAGCATTACGGTGGGCGAGCCGGATGCCAAGGTTCACCCCTGTGAACTGATGCTGGCAGAACACCTGGTTATTCACGATCAGGGGCGGGCGGCGGATGCCTGGCTGCGGGAAGTGCTGCGCTGGACCTGGCGGATCAAGCTTTACACGCATCTGGAAACCGACCTGCTTGGACGCTTGCGCGAGCAGGCCGACAACGCGGCCATCGACGTGTTTGCCCGGAACTTGAAAGACCTGCTGCTGGCGGCTCCGGCCGGGCCGCGTGCCACCATCGGTCTGGACCCCGGTCTGCGCACCGGTGTGAAAGTGGCGGCTGTGGATGCTACCGGTAAAGTGCTGGATCATGGGGCGATCTTCCCTAACCCTCCGCAAAACAAGCAGGCAGAGGCAGCTTCTGCATTGTTGGCCATGATCAAGGCGCACAATATTGAACTGATCGCCATCGGCAACGGCACCGCCAGCCGCGAAACCGAGCGTTTCGTGAAATCCCTGCTGTCCGCTCACCCGGAGCTGAACTGCACCAGTATTATGGTGAATGAGTCCGGCGCGTCGATTTACTCGGCCTCTGAGTATGCGGCCCGTGAATTCCCCAATCTGGATGTCACGATTCGCGGCGCGATTTCCATTGCTCGCCGTCTGCAGGACCCACTGGCGGAACTGGTGAAGATCGACCCCAAATCCATCGGTGTTGGCCAATATCAGCACGATGTTTCACAAACCGCCTTGTCGCGCAGCCTCGATGCGGTGGTGGAAGACTGCGTAAACGCCGTTGGCGTAGATGTGAATACCGCATCACCGGCGCTGCTGTCACGGGTGTCAGGTCTGAATCTGTCCATTTCGGCGAATATTGTTGAATATCGCGATCAGAATGGCGCATTTCGTGACCGTTCGGAGTTGTTGAAGGTCAGCCGCTTTGGCGCCAAGACCTTCGAGCAGGCGGCGGGCTTCCTGCGCATTATGGATGGTCAGAATCCTCTGGATCGCTCGGCGGTTCACCCCGAGTCCTATTCTGTGGTGGAAAAAATTGTCCAGCGCTGCGGCCGTGAAGTCGGAAACCTGATTGGTGACAGCCGCTTCCTGAAAAGCTTGAATGCTGCAGATTACGCCGATGCGGACTTCGGTATCCCCACGGTCAGCGATATCATCAGCGAGCTGGACAAGCCTGGCCGCGATCCTCGACCCGAGTTTAAAACCGCCGAGTTTAAAGACGGCATCGAAAAAATTTCGGATCTGGAGCAGGACATGATCCTTGAAGGTGTGGTGACTAATGTCACTAACTTCGGCGCATTTGTCGACATCGGTGTCCATCAGGACGGCTTGGTGCATATCTCTGCACTGTCGAATACCTTCGTGAAAGACCCTCATAGCGTGGTAAAGGCCGGGGACATCGTCAAAGTGAAAGTGATGGATGTGGATGCGGCGCGCAAACGCATCGCGCTGTCCATGCGTCTGGATGACAGTGCCTCAGAGCACCAGGCGGAAGGGCGCGGCGGTCAGCGCCGTGAGCGGCCCAACCGCGCGGTCAAAGCGCAGCAGAAGTCCCAGCAAAGTGCGGGCAGCGGTGGCACCATGGCCGCGCTGTTTGCCGAGGCGAAACAGAAGAAAGGCAGTCGTCTCTGATCTCAACGATGTGAAAAATAGGGTCGCTGGCTTACAGCGGCCCGAACCAACTCACCGCCAGCGGGACGAACAGCGCCGTAAAGGCACCGGTCAGGCACAGCGCCAGGCTGGCGAAGGCACCGGCGACGGGGCTGCGTTCAAAGGCCCGCGAGGTGCCGATGGCGTGAGCGGCCAGTCCCAGGCAGAAGCCCCACAGGCGGTCATCCTGGATCTTGAGCCGCTCAAACAGCCAGTTGATGGTGGTAATCCCCGCGACCCCGGTCAGAATCACTGAGCCCACGGCTACCGAGGTGATGCCGCCAATTTCCTCGGTGACCGATATGGCAATCGGCGTGGTGATTGATTTGGTGGTCAGTGACATCAGCGTGTCGCTGGTAGCGTCCAGCCACCACGCCAGCAGCAGTGCCGAACCACAGGCGAAGAGTGCGCCGAGCAGCAAGGTGATTAGCAGCGGTCCAGCCAGTTCCCGCAGCAGCGGCAGCTGCCGGTACAGGGGCACAGCCAGTGCCACGGTGGCCGGTCCCAGCAGGAAATTGAGCCAGTTGATATCTGCGTAGTAGGCAAAGTAATCCAGGCCCAGCACCTTCAGTGCGGCGGCAATCACGATTGCGCCACTGATCGTGGGGTGCAGTACGGCGAGCTGGCCGCTGCGGCGGTAGGCCCATAGCGCACACTGGTAGGCGGCGAGTGTCAGGGTGAGCCCAAACAGGGGGCTGTGCAGCAGCGCGCTCACGCTCATCGGCTCCGCGCCAGGCGTTTGAGCAGCAGGCCGCTGAAAATCAGGGTAAAGACAGTGCCCAGCGTGACCGCGGCGATAAAGCCCGGCCACTGGTCGGCAAAGCCGGCGCCGAGAAAAAACACGCCGGCCGCCGGGGCCATCAACAGCATGGGCAGCAGCTCAATCAGGCGTTGGCTGCCCGCACTCAGACCCTCCGGCACCGGCTGGTCGCTGACGACGCCGCGAAGGCATAACAGGCCAAACAGTAAAAACATGCCGATCACCTGCCCGGGCAGCGGCAGGCCGAGGACCCGCTGCAAAAACTCCCCCGCCAACTGGCAGGCGAACAGGGTCAAAAAGCCTGCCAGCATCAGCGACGGACCTGGGGCAGTGCGCTGGCGATGGCCGCCAGCCCAAGGCCGACAAAGGCGATCAGCGCCCAGTTGGGCATGCTCAGGCCGAACAGTGTCCACACCACTTCCGCGCAGTTGCCGTCGCCCATCATCAGTGTGCTGAACGCTTCGCTGAACGGCAGGTTGTCGAACATATATTCCAGGCTGGGGCCACAGGCGGGCACTTGATCCGGCGGCAGGCTCTGCAGCCAGACCTGACGATAGGCCACGGCCGCGCCGCCGCCGCAGCTCGCCAGCATCAATCCGCCAGTGATGTAGCGACCGGTTTGCTGGGGATGGAAGATCAACCCCAGCAGAGCGAACAGGCCGGTGAGCGCAAAAAAGGCGCGCTGGGTGATGCACAGTGGGCAGGGATGCAGGCCATCGACATATTGCGCGTAAAGGGCATAGGCGAGCAGGCCGACACAGCAGGCGAGAATGAACAGATAGATTTTGCGGGAGCTGATGGACATGGCATCTCTCTAGTACAAGGGTCGCTGGGCGACAAACGTGGCTCGCGAGGTCAGCGCTCGAACTCCTCGCTGAGCTGGTCGATCAGTGCCGGATAGAGTTCGAAGAAACAGCGCTCGATCTCTGTCCGTCGTGGTGCGAGTACGGCAGCGCAGTCCTGCAGCGGGTTGGGGCGACGAAGGCGCCTGGCGATGCGCGACAGGGTGCGGTGGGTATTATGCCAGTCTTGCAGCGAGCAAAGAACATTGTAGTCGGCAAGAAAACGGCTCTGCCGTCGCGCGCTGTCAGGCAGCGAGGTGTCGGCGCTCAGCAGGGTCTGGTAGCAGTGTTGACTGAAGGTTTCCAGCGTCGGTGTATGTCGCACCCCTCCCCAGTTGTCCCGCCAGTGCTGGCTCAGCACGTGATCAAAGCAGACATCCAGTGCGATGCCTGCATAGCGACGGAAGCCATCGGGAAAGGCGCGCAGGCAGTCGCGGGTGGCTGGGTGACTGTCAGTCAGCGCGTCGATGCGCCGGTGCAGGCGAATGCCCTCTTCCCAGTCATCGGGATACTCGCCGCGCAATGGGCCTTTTACATGATCGCCCAGCAGGGCACCAATCAGCAGGCCGTCGCCCTCTTCCCCGCGCTCGCTGGCAAGCCGTGCGGCGAGGTGAAAGTGGGCGAGGTAGTTCACAGCGTCTGATACTGCTCGTAAAAGCGCGTCAGGTAATCGTCAAAGCTGCCTTGATTGCTGGCTTCCATCTCGGCCTGCTGCTCCATGGAGTCTTCCCGAAGATCGGCAAAACGATGGATCTCGGAAGGCAGCAGTGGTGCGTCTCGCAAGGTTTTGCTGTGCTGCTGCGACAAGCGCAGGGCGAAGGGATGATAACCGCCGTCGCGATTCAAGATGGCGTCGACGATCTGCGCCGAGGGTGTCAGTGCTGGATTGCGAAGCTTGGCACGCTGGGTGGCGCAGCTCTCTAGGTAGCGGCTTTCGCCATGCGCGGTGTCGAGAATCTCGGCGAACTGGGCGATGTCGTCCAGCAACGCGTCGCCCCAGTCGCTCAGGCTGCGGGCTTGCCCTTCCGTGTCGCAGAGCATCAGGCCGGGTTCGCGACCGCGGTTCACCACTTTGCTCAGGTTGTCGGCGATGCTGCTGTTGGCGTCGTCATCACACAGCGGGCTGTCGGCGCAGAGACAGAACAGCAGAAAGGCGTCCAGGAAGCGGATCTGCTGGGCGTCGATACCCAGTGGCAGTAGCGGGTTCACGTCAAGACAGCGCACTTCAATATATTCCACGCCGCCGCGACGCAACGCGCCCAGCGGAATTTCGCCGCTGGCGGTCACTCGCTTCGGGCGGATCGGGCTATAGAATTCGTTTTCGATCTGTAACAGACCGCTGCTCAGCTGTTCGTCGCCGGGGAAGCGCTCGTAGTCACTGTGCGAGGTGGTGATCGCGCCGCGCAGCGTATCAATGTAGTAGTCCAGGTGGTTGTAGCAGATGTTCAGATTCTTCTGCGCATTGCTCTGGTAGCCGAGGTCGCCCATGCGCAGGGAGGTCGCATAGGGGCCGTAAAGCGTGTGCTCACCGGTTTTCGTTAGCGCGTGTGGCTGGCCGTTAACAAAGCAGCTTGAGACGGCCGGTGCTGCACCAAACAGGTAAATCAGCAGCCAGGAGTAGCGACGGAAATTGCGGATCAGCCCGAAGTAGCCATCGGTTATCGTATCCTTGTCGGCGTTGCCGTCATTCAATACGGCCCACAGCGCGGGCGGCAGCGAGAAGTTGTAGTGAATGCCGGCAATAGTCTGCATTTTACGGCCGTAGCGGTGCCCCAAGCCCAGGCGATAGCGGGTTTTCATGGTGGCAGAGTGGCTGCTGCCGTACTGCGCGACGGGAATGTCATCGGCCGCGGGCAGATGGCAGGGCATACTCGCGTTCCACAACAGCTCATCACCGATGCTGCGAGCGGCAAAGCGGTGAATGCGTTCCAGCTCCTCCAGCGTATCGCTAATACTCTCGCTGACCGGTGTGATGAATTCCAGCAGTGCTTCTGAAAAATCAGTGGTAATCGACGGGTGGCACAGCGCTGAGCCGAAGGCGGCGGGGTGTGGGGTGCGGGCTAACAGGCCGCCGGCATCCATGCGCAGGCTTTCTTTCTCTATGCCGCGTCGGATATCTCTCAGCAACTCCTGCTGACCGGGTGCTGCCAGCAGTGCCCGTCGTTGCTCTAGCGTACTTAGCAAATCGGTATCCTCAGCGGACATGGAAAAAGGCCAAACAGTGTAATTCCGCGACTGGATATCGACAAGCTCCGGTAAGCGCGGGATTGTCAGCGTTGCCGCAGCCTGCTAAAAAAGTGCCCTCACCTATCTTGGAGCCCTAGCAATGAGTCTTCCTCAGCCCGGCATCTTTGTCGAAGGCAGTCGCCGCCATATGTTCATGGAATACCAGTTTAACGCCGGTGCCGATAGTGTGCTCGCAAGAGCTGCGCTGGGTCGCGCGATGGGGGCGCTGCAGGCGCTGGATGGCCGCCAGCTCAATGTGGTGTGGGCCTTTGGCAAAGAGAGCTGGGAGCGGCTCGGGGGCAGCAGTCCGGCGGGCTTCAAGGCGTTTTCGCCTGTGGGGAGCGGCGCTGTCATGGCACCGGCTACTCAGCACGGCCTGCTGCTGTGGCTGCATGGCGATGACGAAGGTGCCCTGTTTGATGCGGCCATCGCGGCCGATACCCTGCTGAAGGAGATCGCTGAGGTCGCACTGGAAGTTCGCGGCTTCATGTATCACGACGCCCGCGATCTCAGCGGCTTCATTGATGGCACTGAAAATCCGGATGGCGAGGCGCGGAAACAGGTCGCTCTGATTCCAGAGGGGGAAATCGGTGCGGGCGGCAGCTTTGTGCTGTCGCAGAAGTGGGTTCACCGCCTCGAATCCTTCCGAACACTGAGCCAGTCCGAACAGGAGGGCGTGATCGGGCGGACCAAACCCGACAGTGTGGAGCTGGACGACGATGTGATGCCGGAAAATTCCCACGTCAGTCGTAGCGATGTAAAAATAAATGGCCAGTCGCAGAAATTATTTCGACGCAGCGTGCCGTTTGGCGGTGTGCGTGAACACGGCCTGTATTTCCTGTCATTTAGCGCCGAACTGTCGCGATATGAACATATTCTTGCCAGTATGTTTGGCAGGGCAGAGGACGGCATTGTTGACCGTTTAACGGATTTTTCAACGCCGGTCAGCGGAAGTTTCTGGTTTGCGCCATCGGCGACGGAACTTTCAGAGTGGATGACGCACTAAATAAGCGAAGTCTCCTACTCTAGGTAATTTTGGGCGCTGCTTGCAGCGCCCTTTTTTTGTCTGTGCGATTTGTCGGCAGCGCTCAGGCCTGAGGCTGTGGCAGTGGCGACATCGCTTGGCGAATACAGGCCACCATCGCGCGCACCGCTTCCATGCGTGAGTAGTTGGGGCGAACCAGCAGGCAGATCTCGCGACTGGGAGGCGGACTGCCAAAGGGCACGTAGTGCAGCCCCTGCTCTTCATCGGCGGAGCGCACCGCAAGCTGTGGCATCAGGGTGATGCCGAGACCGCTGGCGACCATGTAGCGAAGGGTTTCCAGACTGGTGGCCTGAAAGCGCTGGTCTTCTCGCGCACCGGCGGTAAAGCAGTAGTCGAGGGTCTCGTCGCGCAGACAGTGGCCGTCTTCCAGTGTCAGCACCAGCTGCCCGTCGAGGTCCTTCAGCGATGCTTCGCTGAGCTTTGCCAGCGGCTGATCGCGCGGCGCGGCCAGTACCAGAGGTTCGCTGTACAGATTGTAGCGCTCGACATTCTCAATGCTGTCCAGCCAGGACAGAATCACCACATCCAGCTTGCCTTCATCCAACTCCTGCAGCAGGACATGGGTCTGGTTTTCATGCAGATAGAAGTTCACTTTGGGCAGTTCTGCACCCAGTGGACCCATGATATGCGGCAGCAGATAGGGGGAAATGGTGGGGATCAAACCCAGATGGAAATCCCCTGAAAGGGGTTCAGACAGGGCTTTTGCGGCATCTTCAAAGTCATCCGCCGCTCGCAATACGGCACGGGCACGGCTGATCAACGCCTCCCCCGCGGGGGTGAGCATCACCCGCTTCCGGTGACGTTCAATCAGCATCAGGCCGAGGCGCTCCTCCAGCTTCATGATTTGCCCACTGAGAGTGGGCTGGCTGACAAAACAGGCTTCGGCGGCACGCCCAAAATGTTGATGGCGGGCCACGGCGTCCAGGTACTGCAGATCACGGATTTTTACCATGCTTGCCTCGCGATAAATGGAAGTGCTTCTAGCCTATCATAGAAATAATCTATCCAAATAATCATTACGATCGATTAGATAGTGGTTTTCCGCTTCCCTACTATGATTCCTGTCTTCAACGAACAGTGTTTACCCGATAGGAGAGCATCTTATGTACAAAGCGATTATCAACACCGAGGTTCAACCCTTTAGCGCTACCGCCTACCACAACGGCGACTTCATCCCGGTGAGCGATGCTGACCTGAAGGGCAAGTGGGCTGTGGTGATGTTCTACCCTGCCGACTTCACCTTTGTGTGTCCGACCGAGCTGGGTGATATGGCTGACCATTACGCGCAGCTTCAAGAGATGGGGGTGGAAGTGTACTCGGTCTCTACCGATACCCACTTTACCCACAAGGCCTGGCACGACAGCTCAGACACGATCAACAAAATCCAGTTTCCGATGATCGGTGACCCTACCGGCAAAATCTCACGCAACTTCGGCGTGATGATTGAGGAAGACGGTACTGCTCTGCGCGGCACCTTTGTGATCAATCCCGAGGGGGTGATCAAGGTTGCCGAAATCCACGACCTCGGCATCGGCCGCTCCGCCAAAGAGCTGCTGCGCAAAATCCAAGCCGCCCAGTACGTGGCCGAGCACGATGGCGAAGTCTGCCCCGCCGCCTGGCAGCCGGGCGAAGAGACACTGTCTCCGTCACTGGATCTGGTCGGCAAAATCTAAACGAACACCGGGGTTCGACAGAGCCCCATCGAACATCAAGGTGGTCGCCAGATGGCGGCCACGACCATCGGAACACCGGGAGTTAGCATGTTAGACAACACCATGAAAAAGCAGCTTGCGAGCTACTTGGCCAATCTGAAAACGCCGGTGGAACTGGTCGCCTATCTCGGCGACGGTGAAAAATCCCGGCAGATGGAAAGCCTGATTCAAGATATTGACGCCCTTTCGGACAATATCCGTATGCGTCGTGACGACAGTGCAGAGATTCGGCGCCCGGCCATGGGCGTGCGTTCAACCGTGCAAGACACTGAGTTACGCTTTGCGGGCCTGCCCATGGGCCACGAATTCACCTCGCTGGTGCTGGCGATTCTGCACAGCGGCGGTCATCCGATGAAAATTGACGAGGCGCTGATCGAGCAAGTGCGCCAGTTAGAGGGTGAGCTGGTCTTCGAGACTTTTATTTCACTGAGCTGCCAGAACTGCCCGGACGTGGTTCAGGCGCTGAACATGATGGCGGCGATCAACCCCAATATTCGCCATGAAATGGTCGACGGCGCCCTGTTTCAGGACGAGGTCGACGAAAAGAAAGTGATGGCCGTGCCGTCAGTGTTTTTGAACGGCCAGCCGTTTTCCCAGGGGCGTATCAGTCTGAAAGAGATTGTAAGCAAGATCGACAGCAAGGCTGCAGAACGCAGCCAGGCCGCGCTAAACGACAAAGACAGTTTTGACATGCTGGTGGTCGGCGGTGGGCCGGCTGGCGCGTCCGCCGCAGTTTACGCAGCTCGCAAAGGTATTCGTACCGGGATACTGGCCGACCGTTTCGGAGGCCAGTTGATGGATACGGTGGGCATTGAGAATTTTATCTCAGTGACGGAAACCGAGGGGCCGCGTCTGGCGGCCAACCTTGAGGCCCATGTGCAGGATTACGACGTCGATATTATGGACGGACATCGTGCCACGGGGATCAGTGTCGGCGCCGATGGGCTGATTGAGATTGCCGTGGGCGGCGCCACCGTGCGCAGCCGCAGCGTGATGCTGGCGACCGGGGCGCGCTGGCGCGAGATGAATGTGCCGGGGGAGCAGGAATACCGGGGCCGAGGTGTCGCGTACTGTCCTCACTGCGACGGGCCGCTGTTCAAAGGTAAATCGGTAGCGGTGATCGGAGGCGGTAACTCGGGTATTGAGGCCGCGATAGATCTTGCCGGTATCGTCAAGCACGTCACCGTACTGGAGTTCGACAGCCAGCTGCGCGCCGACGAGGTATTGCAGCGCAAGGCGCGTTCTATGGGCAATATCGACATTGTTCTCAGTGCTGAAACCACCGAAGTGCTGGGCAATGGCGAGAAGGTGACGGGACTGCGCTACACCGACCGGGTGAGTCAGGAGAGTCGGGAGTTGCCGCTGGCGGGAATCTTTGTACAGATCGGTCTGGTGCCCAATACGGAGTTTCTAAAGGGCAGCGTCGAACTGACGTCGCGCGGCGAGATTGTCGTGGGCCGTCGCGGTGACACCTCGCTGCCGGGTGTCTTTGCGGCGGGCGATGCCACCAATAGCCCGTATAAGCAGATTGTCATCGCAATGGGCAGCGGAGCCAGCGCGGCACTGGGTGCCTTTGATTACCTGATTCGCAGCTCGGTGGGGGACACAACCAGTGAAGCGGCCTGACTTCCTCCTGCCCCTGTAGTGTTACACCCTAGCTTGCCCCCTTCTCCAGGGGGCTTTTTTATTTGTGTATACCCGCTTGGTGCTGCGCCCACTTTTCCAGCAACGTGGCATTGCGCTGGTTCTTGCGCATGGCGATATCGGCGATGTCGCCCAGTATTGGCAGGCTGCCGATAATAAAGTCCAGCACGAGATTGCCTGCCATGCGCAGCTTAAGGTGTGTGGGTGCTCCGAGGTGGTGGGCGTGCCACACCAGGCTCAGGCCCAGCAGCGCGCTCAGTAAATCCCCGGCAACCGGCAGCAGACCCAGCAGCGCGTCCACACCAAAGCGCCAGCGAGTGAACGGGATGCCCCAGACGCCGTCCAGCAGGTTGGCTGTGTGGCGGACGCGCCGGAGCCGATCATCCGGGGTCATTTCTTGGCGATGATATACACAGCGTGGATGATACCGGGCAGGTAGCCGCACAGGGTGAGGATAATATTGATCCAGAAATGCTTGCCAATGCCCACTTGCAGAAACACGCCCAGCGGCGGCAGCAGAATAGCGAACAGAATGCGAATCAGGTCCATAGTAGAAACATCCTCTTATCGGTCTAGGGGTCGCCTCGGCGATGTCTCACCATAGCACAGCCGACATCTGGCAAGGCTATGGTAATTGTGCTGTTTAGACACTCCTCGATATGGGACAGCCATCCCAAAATCACCTTCTGTCGAACCCGGTTGGTGCGCTACTTGCTCGTATGCCATTCAAGGCAATAACGGACAGGAACAGGCGCAGGATATGCTCAAAATTGGGGATTTGCCGGGTGTGGGTGCCCTCTTGGGGCGACTGTTGTGGGGGCACATAAGCACGCCGAGGCGTCGCCTGACGGTGCAGCAGCGGCTCAGTGAGGTGCCGCTGACCGGTGCGCCCTTGCGGGCGCCCATCACCATTCGCTGGGATGGGCATATGATTCCGTTTGTCGAGGCGGAGTCGGAGGCCGACCTGGCGGTTGGGCTGGGCATCGTTCACGCCCACCTGCGGTTGGCGCAGATGGAATTTATGCGGGTGGCGAGTCAGGGGCGTCTTTGCGAATGGCTGGGGCCGCTCGCCCGTGGGGCGGACCACACCCTCCGGGTGCTCAACCTAGGTGCGTGTACTGACGACAATCTTGCGGCGTTGCCTGACAGCGCCCGTCAGTGGATGGAGGGGTTTGCAGCGGGGATCAACCACGTCGTCGACCGTGTTCAAGGGCAGCGCCGCCAGTGGCCGGAGGAAATGCAAATTCTGGGGGTATCGCCCAGCCACTTCTCGGTCAGCGACCTGCTGACGCTCTGCCGTCTTAACTCCGCCGATTTTACTTGGGGGCTGTGGCCAAAGCTGCTGCCCATGCGCGAGCGCAGTGACTGGAAAGCGCTGTGGCGCCAGTTGATGCGCTACAGCGGCGGACCGCCGGTGCCGATTGATGGCCTAGTGAGTGAGCCGGGTGGCGACAGTCTGGCCTGGCTGTCGGGCTTGTTCGGTAAGCCCGGCGGTTCCAACGCGGTGGCGGTGGATGCCCGTCGCGGCGCAGGTGGCACCGCCAAGCTCAGTGGCGATCCCCACTTGCCAATGGTCTTGCCCGGTTTCTGGTTACTGGCGGGGTTGCGGTGTCCCGGCTTCAATGCCGTGGGGTACATGCTGCCCGGTGTCCCTGCCGTAATGGTCGGGCGCAGTCCGCATATTGCCTGGGGCGGCACGTCCCTGCATGCAGCGTCGAGCGATCTGTTTGATGTCAGTGCTGTGCCCGAGTCATCGTTGAGCGTTCGCCGAGAAACTCTCAAAACCCGCTGGGGAAAGCCGGTCAGTGTCACGGTGCGCGACAGCGAGTGGGGGCCGATTCTCAGTGATGCGCCGCTGTTTGGCGGCGGCAAAGCCGGCACTGAATCGCGTCCCCGGTTCGCCATGAAATGGATGGGCCACCAAGCCAGCGACGAAATCAGTGCGTTGCTGGCGGCGGCGCGTACCCGAAACTTTAGCGACTTTCAGCGGGCATTGAGTGACTTCGGTGTCGCCGGGCAAAACATGGTGTATGCCGATGTTGACGGTAATATCGGGCAGTTGATTGCCGCGAAGTTGCCGAGGCGCCCGGCCCGCCGCCCGGCCGATGTCGTGCTGCCAGCCACCGACCTCAGCTACTGGCAGCAATCGGTGAATACGCTGGGCTTGCCCTGTGAGGTGAATCCGCCGGAAGGGTTTGTGGCCTCGGCGAACAACCGTCCCAAGCAGGAGGCAGAAGTGTATATCAGTGGCTTCTTCTCGCCAGACGACCGCGTCGAGCGACTGCGCAAGCGGCTCGCGGAGGAGGGACCGGTAGACCACGCGCTACTAAAGGCGCTGCAATGCGATATTCACAGCGATACGGCGCTCGCCCTGCGCGACAAGCTGCTGCCACTGATCCCCGATGCTCGCAGCCGCGGCTATCGTTGCCTGGCAGACTGGGATGGTGACTACAGTGTGGACAGCGAGGGGGCATTGCTGTTTGAGAGCCTGCTTTACCACTTTGCGCTCGCCCTGCGTGGTGGCGATAACATCGAGGTTTATACGGCCAACTGGGACCCTCGCTCGCTGATTGTGGCCGATGTGATGAGCTTGCCTGACGAGGCCTTGCGCAAGGCAATGAGAAAGGCCTTGCCGCCTGCCAGGCGGATGCTGGATCGCTATCGTCGCTGGGGGGCCGTCCACCGATTGCGGGCCAATCATCCGCTGGCGGCTTTGCCCGTACTGGGGCGGCGCTGGCGCTTTGCTGAGATGCCAGTCGCTGGCGCCAATGAAACACTGATGAAGTCAGCCCACGGGTTCGCGGTGGGCAAGCACTATGTGGGCATGAGTTCTACGGCGCGCTACCTCTTCGATCTGGGTGATGAAGACGGCAGTTGGTTTGTCATGCTGGGCGGACAGGATGGCCACCCGGGTTCGGCGGCCTTTTTCGACCAGCAAGCCGCTTGGCACAGCAACACGCCGATTCAACTGCCCCTGAGTGACGAGCGGGTCAAGGCGCATTTCTCCTTAAGTTGGACACTGCATCCACCAGAGAGCCATTGAGTTGTTGCGGGCTTAATGGGTGTTGGTCTTGTCGAGCTTTTTCAGGAAGACCTGCACTTCCCGCTCGGTCTGTTTGTCGCCCTTGCGCGCGGCAGCATCCAGGGCGGCGCGCCAGGCATCGCGGGCGGCATCAGTGTTGCCGCGTTGCTGTTCAGCTTTGCCGAGCAGCTTCCAGGCGGCCGAGTAATCGGGATCGTGACCGACGCAGGCACGCAGATGCTCGCTGGCTTCAACAGCCTCGTCGCTGTCGAGCAGTGCCTTGCCAAGACCAAAGCGCAGCATGGCATTGTCCTGACCTTTGGCGAGCAGTTTTCGCAGCGCTTCAATATTCACAGATTCCTCCAGTGCTAGTGGCGCGCTTTCGGCAGTGGCAATTCGGGAAGCTGTTGACCCTGTCGTTGCAGCCCTTCGCGAAGATAATTTGCCGCCTGAGGGTGTTCGCCCAGGCCATCCAGTAGCCGCGCCAGTTCAAAGCAAATGGTGGCATTGGGGGCCAGTCGGTGGGCATCTTCAAAATACTCCCGCGCCTTGCCCCACAGTTCGTTACGCAGGCAGATCCGGCCCAGCGCCAGTTGCAAGCTTGCGCTGTCGGCGTGGCTCTTCAGCCAGGCTTCGGCGTGACGGAGCTGCTCGGCGGGTTTGTCTGCCGGAACGCTGGCATACAGCATGACCAAGCTTTCCTGCCATTCTTGCTTAATCGCCACGCGCAGCAGTTTGAGCGCATCTTCGCTGTTGCCCAGCGCAAGCAGTGCGGGGATGATCTCCGGCAGCAGCGCGCTGCGGGGCGCGCGGTTGCGGTCCAGCTCCTTCCACCATTGCAGCAGGGCGCCGGCATCGCCGGCTGTCCGCAGTGCCTGCAGCTCGCCGCGCAGGGCGTCCAGTTCCAGCGCATTGATGGCGTTCTCGCTCATCAGCTTGCGCTTTCGCAGTTCAGGCAGCAGAGCGCGCAGTGAAGAGGCGTCGTTCACGCCGCGATAGGCGCGTACCAGCAGCAGGGTCACTGCCGGATCGCGGTCTTTGCGGCGCAGTCCGTCGAGAGTATTCAGCGCCTCGGCATATTGGCCGCGATCCAGTTGCAGTTCTGCACGCAGTAATTCGGCCGCTTTTTCGCTGGCGCGATTGCGCTGGGCTGCGGCGTCAAGTGCCTCGTCGATGCCGCGGGAGTCATTGAGCTGATGACTGGCGCGGGCCGCCAGCAGATAGTTAATCAGCGGCTTTGGACGGCTGGCTGGAGAGAGCAGCAGGCGGCGAGCCTGCAGCCACTGGCCGCGGCTATAGGCGATGACGCCGCGCTCGCTGCGGCGTTGTTGCTGGCCACCGCGAAAGTTGCCGAAGCGATCAGACAGTTTGGCACCGCGCCGCAGCAGACTGAACAGCAGCCAGGCCAGTCCCAGCAGGATCAGCAGTACCGAGACGGCTATCCACAATGTCATTTCGACCGTGGTGTGGCCGTAGGCGATCAGCACATAACCACTGTCATACTGGATGGCAACAGCGGCTCCGGCTGCCAGCAGCAGGGCCAGCAGGGCAACGAAGAACAGTTTCATTGACTGACCTCGCGCTGCCAGCGCTGCGCCTTACTGTATTCCTTGAGCGCACGCAGTGAGCCGGAAATATCCGGGCGTTCGCCGCGAATATCGGCTTGCCCCAGCTTTTCGAGTTGAGTCGCCAATGCCTCGCGGCGGTCATTCAGCGGGAAATAGCGTTGCAGCCAATTGGCCGCTTTATCGAGCGCGCGCTGGTAAACCGTCGGCCGCTCGGCGAGCAGTGCCAATTGCGCCTGTTCAAGCATCATGCGCAGGCTGGCACGCAGGGCGTCGGCCTGCTCTGGAGCCAGCTCCGCGCGGAATTTATCGTCATGCTGGCGGATGCGGATGTAGCTGCGCAGCTTTTCCCAGGCGCGTTGAAAGCCGGTGGCGAGACCGCTTTGCCAGGTACTGTCGGCGTCAGCGACGGGGGCGGGGCTATACTCCGGGGCCCCGTAGGCTTCCAGTTTGTCGACTTCGCCAGCCAGTCCTTCCAGTTGCAGATAGAGGCCTTCGATATCAATGTCGCTGAGACTTTGCAGGGCCGACAGCTCTTTGGCCAGCTCGCTGCGTACCGGGTGCAGCGCTGGGTCATCCAGTTCGCGCAGAATGGCATCGGCGCTGCTCAGCAGTCGCGCGGCGGCGCGGCTGTCGCCACTGAGTTGCAGGCGCTGGTTGGCGAGGCGCAACAGGTATTCGGCTTCGGCCAGCAGCCAGTCATTGCGGTCGACGGCGCTCAATTCCTGAACCTGTGCACTGAGTTGCTGAAGCTGGCGCTGGCTGATGGTCTGCTGCTGGTCGATCAGGCTGTCGAGTTCAGCCAGTCTCTCGCGCTGGCGATTCAGCGCGGCGTCGGTGGCGTCGTTGCGGCTCGTGGCGATGTCCAGGGCGGCTTGCATCTCGGCGACAACGGCGGCGTTCTGCTGGTCGCTGAGATAAATGAGTTGATAGTAAAGCCAGCCGGCTCCGCCAGCGGCGGCAAGCGCGACGATCAGTGCGAGGCTGGCGAGCAGCCCGGCGCCGCGACGGCGTGGCGCGGCTGGGCTTTTGTCTACCTCGGCGGGAAGCGCATCCTTGTTATCGTTGTCTGACATGGTGGTCTCTCTGCCATTGGGAAAGGGCCGCCAGCGTCGCTGTCGTGCCCGCATTCTCGGCGAGGATAATCTCGCTGAATCCGGCCTTCCGGGCCATATCCGCTACCCTAACACTGGGCAGCAGCACGCTGTAGTTGCCGCGCTGCGAAGCGGGGATGCGCGCACAAAATGCCTGAAGGGTTTCGCCACTGTTCAAGCAGACCACATTCGGTTGCTGTGCGTCGAGTCGTGCCTGTAACTCGATGGCGTTCACTGCAGTGTCGGCGCGTCGGTAACATTCGGCGTAGTCCACGGTGGCGCCGCGTTCGCGCAGGGTTTGGGCGATATGTTCGCGACCGCCACAGCCGCGAACAATGAGTACTTTTTTACGGGCAACGTCCTGAAGCGCGGGCATTGCCAGCAGCGACTCGCTGTTCATACTGCCGTGCCCGGCCTCGTCCAGAGAGCTGAGCGCAGCGGCGGGCCAGGGCCATTGACGCAAGGCGGCGGCGGTCGCGGCGCCCACGGCGTGGCATTGCACATCCACGGGGTACTGCGGCCACAGCTCATCGATCAGGGCCATGCCGCAGTCCACGGCGTTGGTGCTGACAAAGATAAGATGCCGGTAGTGATCAAGGTCCAGCAGCAAACGCCTTGCGCACGGGTACTCGGGGTCATCGTCGCCAAGCGGGATGATGCGCAGCAGGGGTTCGATAATCACGTTGGCACCGGCATCGCGCAGCGCGTCAGCCAGCTCCTCGTTGCGGCCTTCGGGGCGGGTAATCAGCACCCGCAGGCCACTGAGATTACTGTGCGCTGTCACCGTAGACCGCCGCCAGAATATCGCCCGCTCCCTGTTTCAGCAGTTGTTCCGCAACGGCAATGCCCAGTGTTTCCGGGTGTTCGGCGCTGCCCTGCTGCTCGGCGCGCAGCACGCGTTGACCGTTTGGTTCGCCGACCAGTGCGCGCAGCCAGAGCTGGCCATCACTGCTGCCATCGATGGCATAACCGGCGATGGGTACCTGACAGCCCCCTTGCAGGTGACGGTTCATGGCGCGCTCGGCGCTGACTTTGGCCGCGGTATCGGGGTCGTGCAGCGGCGCCAGCAGTTGGCGTGCCCACTCGTCATCGAGTCGGGTTTCCACGCCGACGGCGCCCTGACCACAGGCGGGCAGGCTGTCTTCCACGGCCATGTAGTCGGCGATGCGCTCTTGAAGCTCAAGGCGGATCAGGCCCGCCGAGGCGAGTACAATCGCGTCGAATTCGCCGTCGTCGAGTTTGCGCAGGCGGGTTTGCACATTGCCGCGCAGGCTGGACACTTTCAGGTCGGGGCGGCGGGCGCGCAACTGGCACTCGCGGCGCAGGCTGCTGGTGCCAACGTGTGCGCCCTCAGGCAGGGCGTCGACATTGGCGTAGTGATTACTGACAAAAGCGTCGCGAGGGTCCTCGCGCTCACAGATAATGGCCAGCCCTAGGCCTTCCGGAAACTCCATCGGCACGTCTTTCATTGAGTGCACGGCGATATCGGCGCGGCCGTCCAGCAGTGCCTGTTCCAGCTCTTTGACAAACAGCGCCTTGCCGCCAATTTTTGACAGCGGCGAGTCCAGCAGCTGATCGCCGCGGGTGGTCATGCCCAGCAGTTCGACCTTGAGACCGGGGTGACAGGCTTCGAGGCGAGCCTTGATGTATTCGGCTTGCCACAGGGCGAGCAGGCTTTCGCGGGTGGCGATGCGCAGGGTGCGTTCAGACATAGGGCTGGGGTCCGTGGATAAAGCTAAAGCGCCTTATCATACGCCAGCCGCTGGGCAGACTAAACCACTGTGATGCTTGCGTCAGCGGCTGGGGAACTGGGTCCAGCCGTCCAGCCATGTCTTTGTGCTGCCGGGTCGCAGAGCGCCGATATACTCGGCGGCCTCGTCCCAGAATTCGCCTTGAGGCAGTGCGCTGGCGCCTTGGCCGAGCGGCGAGCCGGCGGCAATACGGAAATCGGGTTGTGGGTCGTCGGCCGATAGTCCGGCTAGACCGGGGTTGGCGGTCAAGGCGAACTCGGCAAAGAAGCGAGCTTCGTCGAAGCCGCCGTCGTCGTTGTGTTTGCCTTGCTCATCGGGATACGGGCCGTTATTCACGATCGCCATCGCGCTGAAGCTCAGCTCCTCGCTGTCGAAGCGGGACACGGTTTTGATGTCGCGAATGTCGATGGCTTCGCCGGAGAAGCCGCTGATCAACATATTTTGAAAGTGGCCGCCGCTGCCGCGTCGCAGAGTAATGCCGCGCTGAAATTTTTCACTGCTGGACAGACTGAGCAGGCTGACATTGTAAAGCGTGGGCGCGGAGACCGGCGTTGCGGCGTGATCGCTGGCGCTGTTGTCGGCCTCGATGGCGTTGTCGCCCATTTGCGGATACTGCAGTACTTGCATGAATTGTACGCGACCGGTCCAGCCCATATCCCAGTCCAGCGAGTCGTCATCGGCGCCGCTGATCACAACGCGCTGCAAGTCGACGGTGCCGCCGAACACTTCGATGCCGTCATCCGCGGCGCGGTGAACCTGCACGTGCCGCACGATGGTGTTGTTGCCACAGCCGCCGAGTGTAAGACCGTTCAGTTCGTTATTGGCGTAGACCTCATAGCCGGCAAATTCAATGCGCACATAGTCGAGTACGCCGCAATGACTGCCGGTATCGCCACCGCCGAAGCGGCCGCGGCGATCATCCATCGGCAGCCCTTCTATCTGCGCTTCACCGCTGTTCACCGGCGCGTTGCCCAGCAATACCAGTCCTCCCCAGTCCCCCGCCTGACGCTGACCCGCCGCCTGGGTGCTGGTGAAGACAATGGGGGCGTCGGCGGTGCCGCGAGCGGTCAGGGTGGCGTCGCGGGTAACGATCAAGGCGCTGCCCGGCTCACCTTGGATTACGGTGCCAGCTTCAATGCTCAATTGCGCATTACCCTCCAGATAGACAATGCCTTTCAGCCGCCAGAGTGTGTCGGCATCCCAGTGCTGAGTGCCGCGCAGCGAGCCCTGCACGGTTTGCTGGCGCGGGCCGTTATCCAGCAGCACGATGCCGGCGGCAATCGCAAGCAGTATCAAGGCCGCGACGGCCCACAAGGCGCTGCGCTGCTGACCGTCGGAAGGCGTTGTTGGGCGGCTGCCCGCACTGACGGTTTCGGTGATATCCGGGTTGACCCCAGCGTCGCGTTGGGTCAGTTCGCCGTCACTGTTCAGTACTCGCAAGCTAAGACCCAGTTCGCGCAAGTCCGCTTGCTGGCTGGTGGCGGCCTCATCGATCAGCTCGCGGCGATAGGCGGAGTCGCGCAGCAGGCTATTGAAGTGAATACGGCGGTTGCTGCCCTGCTCCATGGCGGTTTTAAGCTGCCACAGCAGTTCGACCAATTTGGCGCGGGGAGTATCCACAGAGTTCATCGGCGATCCTTTCTGACAGGGGCAAGAGTGCGCGGGGAATTATGGCGCTGCTATATGACATGCAGGTTAAGCTCGCAGGTCTCGGCGGCGGGGTGAACTCTGCTATACTCAGCGGCTTTTCAGAGCGTGCTCGCCACGCGCCCGACCGACACAGGACCCGCCTTGCAATGAGTGACCAAGAGCCGACCATCAAACCCTGGGGTGGACGCTTCGCTGAAGCCACCGATCAGTTTGTTGAGCGCTTTACTGCCTCCGTCAGTTTCGATCAGCGTCTTTACCACCACGATATCAATGGTTCGCTGGCGCACGCGGCGATGCTGGCCAAAGTGGGTGTGTTGAGCGAAGACGAGCTGAAGCAGATTCAGACGGGCCTGGAAGAGATCCGCAGCGAGATCGAGGACGGTCGCTTTGAGTGGTCGGTGAGCCTGGAAGACGTGCACATGAATATCGAGGCGCGGCTGACGGACAAGATCGGCATTACCGGCAAGAAGCTGCATACCGGTCGTTCGCGCAACGATCAGGTTGCCACCGACATTCGCCTTTACCTGCGCGATGAAATCGGCGCTATCTGCAGCGAGCTGACCCGGCTGCAGCAGGGGCTGGTGGCGCTGGCTCGTCGCGAAGCCGATACCATCATGCCCGGTTTTACACACCTGCAAACGGCGCAGCCCGTGAGCTTTGGTCATCACATGTTGGCCTGGAACGAAATGCTGGAGCGTGACTTCAGCCGCCTGCAGGACTGCGCGGCGCGCATGAACCAGAGCCCGCTGGGCGCGGCGGCACTGGCGGGTACCACGTATCCTATCGATCGTGAGTACAGCGCCTCGCTGCTGGGTTTTGACCGCCCTACTGAAAACTCGCTGGACTCTGTCAGCGACCGCGACTTTGCCATCGAGTTTGCCGCTGCAGGCAGCTTGCTGATGACCCACCTGTCGCGCTTCAGTGAAGAGCTGGTACTGTGGACTTCCGCGCAGTTCAATTTCATCGATTTACCGGATCGCTTCTGCACCGGTTCATCAATCATGCCTCAGAAGAAAAATCCCGATGTGCCGGAGCTGATTCGCGGCAAGGTTGGTCGGGTCAATGGTCACCTGATCAGTCTGCTGACGCTGATGAAGTCGCAGCCGCTGGCCTACAACAAGGACAATCAGGAAGACAAAGAGCCGCTGTTTGATGTGGTGGATACCCTCAAAGACAGCATCAAGGCCTACGCCGATATGGTACCGGCGATTACGGTGAACGCCGACGTCACCCGCGAAGCCGCCATGCGCGGTTTCTCAACGGCGACCGATCTGGCCGACTATCTGGTGCGTAAAGGACTACCGTTCCGCGACGCCCACGAGGTGGTGGGTAAATCTGTTGCCTACGGTATTGCCGAGGGCAAAGACCTGTCGGAAATGTCGCTGGACGAGTTGCGCCAGTTCAGCAAGGATATCGACAGCGATGTGTTTGAGGTGTTGACGCTGGAAGGTTCCGTCAACGCTCGCAATCACACTGGTGGTACTGCACCGGCTCAGGTGCGCGCCGCCGCTGACCGGGCTGACGCCCGCCTCGCCCAGCGCTGAGTTGCCGCGAGGCCGCCGCCTGTGAAACTGCAGGCGGTTCTAACGGTCTGTATTAGGCCCTCCGCAGGTGCTGCGGTGACCGATAATAAACAGGAGTTTGTCATGCCTCGCTATAGCCGCGCGTTTTTCCTCTGCCTGCCCCTGTTGGCGTTGGCTGCCTGTGAACCGTCGGTTGAGGCACCGGCTGGTGCTGCCCGGCCTGCCGCGTCGGTAACAACCCAGACGTTGGCTCCGCAAGTGATTGAGGAGCGCCTGCCGGCGCTGGGCACGCTGCTCGCCCGAGAGTCTGTGCAGATCACCAGCACGGTGAACGAGAAAGTTCGAAGCCTTCACTTCGACGAGGGGCAATATGTCGAAAAAGGCGCCTTGTTGGCGGTGTTGGAGCAGGCGGAGGAGCAGGCCCAGCTTGCCTCAGCCAAGGCGGATCTGGCCGAGCAGGACCGCGAAATCAAACGTCTGAAAAATCTGTTGGCGACGCAGTCGGCGGCCCGCAACGAGTACGATGCCCGCATCAGTGCCAAGGAGCGGGCCGACGCGAAAATTGCCGAAGTGCAGGCAAAAATTGACGAGCGAACCCTGCGGGCGCCGTTCAGCGGTGTAACCGGTTTGCGGGAAGTCAGCCCTGGCGCCTACCTCTCGGCGGGCAGTGCCATCACCAGTCTCGACGACCTGAGTGTGATGCGTCTGGATCTGAATATTCCCAGTTTGTTGCTGGGCTCGCTGCGAGTCGGCATGAGCGTCAATGCACACAGTGATGCACTGGACCAGTCTTTCGTCGGCACCATTGTGGCGATTAACCCGCGCATTGATCCGGTGTCGCGCAGTGTGATGGTGCGTGCCGTGCTGGATAACCCCGATGGCGTACTCAAGCCCGGCATGTTGATGCGCCTGTCGCTGCTCAAGGATCAGCGCGAGGGCATCATGGTTCCCGAGTCGGCGCTGCAGAGCATCGAGCGTCGGCACTATGTCTGGTTGATGGGCGGCGATGGCCTGGCCGAGCGCCGGGAGGTCGAGCTGGGCATACGTACGCCCGGTTGGGTGGAAGTGCTTGCCGGGCTGGCGGCGGGCGATCAGTTGATTACCGAGGGTTACCTGATGCTGCGTCCCGGCAGCCCGGTTGTGGCACGGGAGTCCTGAGTCATGCTGCTATCCGATACCGCCGTTAAGCGCCCGGTATTCGCCACGGTTATCAGCCTGCTGCTGGTGGCCTTTGGTCTGTTGTCTTTCGAGCGACTGCCGCTGCGCGAATACCCGGATGTCGATCCGCCGATCGTGTCGATTTCCACCAATTACACCGGCGCCTCGGCTGAGGTGGTCGAGTCAAAAATCACGCAGGTCATCGAAGAGCGCATCGCCGGGATCGAGGGTATTAAAACGGTTTCGTCGATCAGCCAGGATGGCTTTTCCTCCATCAATATCGAATTTGATCTGAATCGCGATGTGGATTCGGCGGCCAATGACGTGCGCGACCGGGTCGCCGGGGTGCGCAACAATCTGCCGGAGGAGGCCGACGCCCCCGAGGTGCAGAAAACCGATTCTGACCAGCAGGTCATTATGTGGTTGAACCTGACCTCCACGCGCATGAATACCCTGGAGTTGGCCGATTACGCCCAGCGATACCTGGTGGATCGTCTGTCGGTGATCAGCGGTGTGGCGCGGATTCGTGTGAGTGGCGGCCCCGAATATGCCATGCGCATCTGGCTGGATCATGAAGCATTGGCGGCGCGCAATCTGACGGTTGGTGATATTGAGGATGCCCTGCGGCGCGAGAACGTGGAGTTGCCCGCCGGTACGCTGAAATCGGTCGACCGGGATTTTGTGATCAAGATTGAGCGCCAGTATCTCGAGCCAGAGGACTTCGAGACGCTGGTGGTGCGTCGCGACAGCAGCGGGAATCTGCTGCGGCTCGGTGAAGTGGCGCGCATTGAGCTGGACGCCGAGGAGTACCGGAATCTGTTCCGGGGCAACGGTATTCCGCAGGTGGGTATCGGCATTATCAAACAGAGCGTCGCCAACACGCTTGAAGTGGCCAAAGCGGTTCACGCCGAGGCGGAGAAGCTGCGCGATATTTTGCCTGCCGGGGCCAGCCTGCACGACAGTTTTGACAGCTCCGTCTTTATCGACAGCGCCATCGACGAAGTGTACAGCACCTTGTTTATTGCGGCGGCGCTGGTGGTCTTGGTGATCTTTCTGTTCCTCGGCGACTTCCGCGCCATGCTGGTGCCTGCGATCACCGTGCCGGTGTCGCTGATTGCGACCTTCACCGTGCTCTATGCGCTGGGCTACACCATCAATCTACTGACTCTGCTGGCACTGGTATTGGCCATTGGGCTGGTGGTGGATGACAGTATCGTGGTGCTGGAAAATATTCACCGCCGCCTGCAGCAAGGTGAGACGCCGCTGGTGGCCGCGTTTCTCGGCAGTCGGCAGGTAGGCTTTGCGGTGGTGGCGACGACAGCGGTGCTGATCGCCGTATTTGTTCCGATCACCATGCTCGAGGGGGATGTGGGTCGTCTGTTTGGCGAGTTTGCGGTAGCCATGGCGGTGGCGGTATTTTTCTCCAGCATTGTAGCGTTAACGCTGTCCCCGGTGATTTGTTCAAAACTGCTGCGCCGCGAGGCCATGCACGGGCGTTTGGCCGAATTTGTCGAAGGCTTGCTGCATCGAATGGAGGCGCGCTATCGACGTGTACTCGATGCCAGTTTGCGACAGCCGGTGATCTCGCTGTCGGCGCTGGGTGCGGCGGTACTGGGTTGCGTGTTGCTGCTACAGGAGGTGCCCGCCGAATTTGCCCCCAAGGAAGATCGCGGGGTGATGTTCCTGATGATTCGCGGTCCGGAGGGCTCCTCTTTTAACTACGTCAGCAAGCATCTGGAAGAGTTGGAGCAACGCCTGATGCCCCTGGCGGAAAGCGGTGAGGTGAAGCGTTTTCTGGTGCGTGCGCCCGCCGGTCGAGGCGGGGCTGAGAGCTACAGTGAAGCCTTCGCCATTCTGGTGTTGTCGCCCTGGGATGAGCGGCGTCCCAACACCGAAATTGTGGCGGATATCCGCCGCCGCTTGAGTGACTTCACGGCGCTGACGGTATTCCCATTGCTGCCTCAGGCGCTGGGTGGCGGTTTTAACAAGCCGGTGGAGTTTGTGCTCGGTGGCAGTGACTACGAGCATCTGGTGGCCTGGCGCGATGCCATTATGGATGAGGCGCGGACCAATCCCGGCCTGGTGGCGCTGGATACCGATCACCGTGAAACCAAACCGCTGCTGGACGTTACCGTGTTGCGCAATCGCGCGGCAGACCTCGGGGTGAGTACACAGGAAATCAATCGCAGTCTGGAAACGCTGCTGGGCTCGCGCATCGTGACCACTTTTATGATGGGTGGCGAAGAGTACAACGTGGTGCTCGAGGGGGAACCCAGCGCTCAGAACACCCCGGATGATCTCGGCAATATCTATGTGCGTTCCAATACCAGTGGCCAGCTGATTCCGCTGTCGAATCTGGTGCGTATGGAAGAGCGCGGTGATGCGGCGGTATTACACCGCTACAACCGGGTGCGCGCGATTACCATCGATGCCGGTCTGGCCGACGGCTATTCGCTTGGCGAGGCCTTGGCCTATCTTGAGGAGGTGGCGCACCGCGTCGCGCCCGAGGCCATCATTGATTACAAAGGGGAATCGCTGGACTACAAGGATACCGGCGGTGCAGTGTATTTCACCTTTGTACTGGCCCTGCTGGTCGTCTATCTGGTGCTGGCGGCCCAGTTTGAGAGCTTCCTCCACCCGCTGGTGATCCTGCTGACGGTGCCGCTGGCTGTGGCGGGGGCGCTGCTGGGCTTGTACCTCACCGGCCAGAGCCTGAATATCTACAGCCAGGTGGCGTTGATAATGCTGGTGGGACTGGCGGCCAAAAATGGCATTTTGCTGGTGGAGTTCACCAATCAGTTGCGCGATGAGGGCGTGCCGTTCGATGAGGCGGTCAGCCGCGCTGCCGAGTTGCGTTTGCGGCCGATCGTCATGACGGCCATCACGACGATTATGGGGGCGATCCCGCTGTTACTGGCCTTTGGTGCAGGCAGCGAAAGTCGCTACGTCATCGGCGTGGTGGTGGTGTTCGGGGTGAGCGCCGCAACACTGTTTACCCTGTTTGTTATTCCTATGGCCTACCGTCTGCTGGCTCGCCGAACCGGCTCTCCCCACGATGTCAGCCACCGTCTGGAGAAGGAACTACAAGAGCAGGACAAGGCACTTTAGGCTGCCGAGTGCAGCGACTACCCACCGTTGGGTGTCGCTGCATCCCCACTTCAGCCCGGCAGTCCGTCGAGCTGATCAACGTGCTCCAGTTCGTGATCCCAGTCGGCCCGGCTACTGACGCAAAGATGAGCGTTGGGGCGCAGGCTGACGGCGCTGTCCAGACTGCCCGCGGGCACCATCAGCAGTTTTCTTCCCATGTGCAGGCCGGGAAGTGCGCTACCACACTGCTTGCAGAAGCTTCTGCTGTGGTGACTGCCGGGCAGGGTAAACGATGCCACATGCTGCTCGCCGCTCTGCCAGGCGAGGCTCGCAGAGGTGGAAAACAGGTTTGAGGCGTGGGCCGATCCCGTGCCTTTGCGACAGCGGCTGCAGTGGCAGAGATAAAAGCTTTCAAACTCGCCATCGATAACATAGCGCACGTCGCCACACAGACAGCTTCCCTGATATTGGCTCATGGTATTTTCCTTCTCGCCGGGTGGCAGAGAAAGATAAGCGGCCTGCCCGATCAGGGCAAGTCGGCGCGGTGATCTTCGATAAAGGCGGTGTCGGCGGGGCAGCGTTGGCCGTTTGCACTGCTGCCTTCTAGCTCCTGTTGAGAGGCGACAATATTGCTGTCATCCGGTGCCAGTGCCGCTGCCTTGGCAATGGCGGCCCGTGCTGCATCAGCGCAGGACCTTGCGTCCAAAGAGTAAGCGTAGTTGTTCCAGAGGCTGGCGTTGTCCGGGGCTTGCTGCAGTGCCCGGCGATAGTGAGCGCTGGCTGCGGTCATGTCGCCGTTTGCATAGGCAAGGTTGGCGCGCGCCAGCCAGCCTTCTGGCTGTTGAGGCCATTGCTGGCTAGCCTGACGATAAAAGGCTTTTGCCAGAGCGCGTTGCCCGGTTTCCTCAAAGGCATTGGCAGTGCGCAGATACGGTAGTGGTCGCGCACTTGCCGGGACGTTACCGCTGTCCACCAAGACTCTTGCCCAGAAGTCGGCCCGTGCCCAGGTGGCGTTAAAGGTGGCAAAACTCAGCGCGTAATTGGGGTGTTCGCCAGAGTGCAGATACAGGGTCTCGCTGGCCAGGTCGTAGCCAAGTACGACGGCATAGTGCCATTGGGGAAACCAGCTTAGGCCTTGATTCTGTAATACGAGTACCGGATTCCCGGCGTCGACCTCGCGAAGCAGGTCGCTGAAGCTGCGCGCCAGTGGATAGGGCATCAGCCCAAGTCGTCGACTGGCGGCCTGCATTTCGGGCGTCAGGCTGCCGCGTCGGCCGGGCAGAAAACTCATTGCTGCAATGGTCTGCTGATCGGCTTCAAGCTGTCGATAGCGGGCAATGCTGGCAATCGCGGCCGGGCCACAGTAGTAGTCCTGCTGCGCAATAAACGGTACCGAGAGTTGTCGGTGTTCGCTGAGTTGCTGACGGGTATCGGTAGGGATATGAGGCGCGCTGCTGCACGCCGCCAATAGCAGGCTGAGCAGCAGCGCAAGGCCGAGTCGGCGCATACCGCCGATTAATTGGCCGGGTTAACGAAGGGGAAGATGTCGGTCACGCCGAGGATGTCGGTGATGAAGAAAATCAATACCAACAGTGCCAGCAGGCCGACAGCACCGGCACCGGCGGGCATGTCGTCCATATGCGCCTGCAGGCTGGCGAGTTCATCGGCGGTCAGCGCGTTGATACGGGCATCAACATCGGCGGGTGAGACACCCAGGTCCATCAGTCGGTCACGGACATCATCGCGCTGCAGGGCATCTTTTAGTGCGGCTTTCTGTTCACTGACACTGGCATCGTGAATGACGCTGGCGGTGTCGACCATCGCCGCCGAGGCACCGCTGGCGGCCAGGCCCATCCAGGCCATCAGCAGACTCAGAATAATTGCCGCACTGCGCTGTTTGTTTCGCATAGGTCTCTCCTTGCTGTTGTTGTCAGGACGCGAATCCCGCGTCTACGTGCCGTTTACTGGTTTTCTACGGCAAGTTGCAGGGATCCGTTTACCACAGGAATCTGCTCACCGGGTGGCTCACTCATCACTACGGTTCCGGTTTCATTGTTCAAACTATAGCTAACCTGATAGCCGGTGACCCGCTGTTTCGGGTCTTCCAGTGTTTGGCAGCGTCGCTCTGTGCGGGTCTGCACATTCTTGCTCTGCATGTCTTCCTGAACACGCTTGCCCGCGTAGCCGCCTGCCGCAGCGCCCGCCACAGTCGCCAGTTTTTTGCCATTCCCGCCACCGACCTGATTGCCGATAACGGCACCCAGTACCGCGCCAACCACGGTGCCGGTGACCTGATTGCTGTCACGGCTGGGGGCGGTTTCCTGAATCACTTCGTCGCGGCATTCTTCCCGCGATACAAAGTACGTCTCGGTAATGGGTTTTACATCCAGTACCTGCGCAAACTGAGGCTGACTCTGTTGTTCATAAACGCCGATGCCCGCAGCGGTTGCAACCGCAACCGTACCGATGCCTGCGGCGATCAAAAGCGGATTTGCCATGGTTTATTCCTCCCTCATACAGGCCTTGAGACGCCATTTTCAGGAAGAAGTGCCGGAAAAGCTGGGGCAACAATTCACAGTTGTGATTCAGTACTGATTCATAAACAAAGCCGCTTCGGCGATAGTGTTTAAAGCGCGACCAGCAGTGACAGATAGATCAGCAGCTCACTGAGTTGCTGCGCGGCGCCCAGTGCGTCGCCGCTGTACCCTCCCAGCCGGCGCCGGAGGTAGCGGGCAAAGGCAATGCGAAAAATCAGCAGGCTGAACGTCATCAGCAGCCAGTGGCCGACGTCGATAAACAGTGCCGGCAGCAGCACGGCTAGCCCGGCCAGCCACCAATGGCTAAGTGGCAGCGCGGTGGCCAATGGCTTGGATTTCCCCTCGCCGCTGACGTATTGCAGGTCTACCAAATACGACACGGCCAGCCAGCGGCTGAGGGGCTGGGCCAGCAGCAGGGCGAGTGCGGCACTGCTGGCGCTGGGCAGACTGCTGAGCGCGAGGGCTTTGATTCCCAGCACCATCACCAGCGCGACGGTTCCGTAACTGCCGATACGGGAGTCTTTCATAATGCGCAGCACATCGTCGCGCTGCCAGCCGCCGCCAAAGCCGTCAGCGCTGTCGGCTAGTCCGTCTTCGTGAAAGGCGCCGCTGAGTAGCAGGCCGGTCGCCATGCTGAGCAGCACCGCCAGGGGAAGGTTGTTGAACAGGCTGTCGAAAACTATCAGGCTGAGCGCAGTAATTGCTCCCAGCAGTAGACCTACAGCGGGAAAATAACGGGCGGCACCGTCGAGCTTGTCCTGAGAAAAATCGGGATCGGGCGGCACCGGCAGGCGGCTAAGAAAGCCCAGCGCCAGCAGAAAAATCTGCCATTCTCTACGCAGTCGCTGGGAAAGAGGTGTTGTGCTCACAGTATAGGCCTGGCCGCAAAGTAGCTGATTCCAGCACAGCAGGCCAGACCCTGCAAGCAAAGTACTCTATGAAGGTTCCTCCTCCTGGCGCCATGTGAAATTATTTGTACTACCGCAACGGGGGCAGACTCGATCTGGTGACCGGAATTCATATGGTTTGTTTGGCTCGATACTGCATTGAAAACAGCCGTAAACAGAGCGCAATTTTGCCCTCGACTGCTTGGTTGAGCGCCTCTCCCGCATTAAGACCTGAGCTGGCATGGTGGGTGAGCGTATTGCATGCTCACGCATTGTTGGTAACTCTCGGATCTCAGGTACAGCCTTTTGTAGTGGTGCTTCCTTTTCATGTATTTCTCTTAGGCTGTTGAGGAACCCTTCAGTGTTATCTATTAAGCGTTGTCGTTCTTCACTGGAAAGCGGACTTCCGCTAGTTCCTTTCACTGGGGTAATAGTCGGCGACAGACCAAGGTGCCCAAAAAGCTTTTTGAAGCAAGTTGACCCCACAAAGCTAATCTTGTGTTCTATTCGAACGATGTGAATTTGGGCATATATAGTGCGGTTACAGCCTGGGTGCTGGCAGTGCACTCTTTCTGATGGAGCAAGGCTGACGATATATAGGAGTTCAACATTGCTATGAATGGGAGTCTTGCTGTCCATATAGTGACTCTCGTTTTATTGTCCAACTAACAGCTTATCGCACGACCAAAAGGAATGCCTCCATCTCAGCTTGTGTGGGTGAATGTGGTACCAGTAGCTGCTGTCATTGACAGCTGGGGTTCAAGTGCTTATCGGTGGCCGCGCGGCTCTGCTACACTGAGCGCGCATTTCCTAACAGCAGCCTGCCTCACTCGAAAAGGATAAAATTATGAGCATCCAAGTTGGTGATTCCATTCCCGCCGTTACGTTGAAAGTGATGGGCGAGAAAGGCCCCCAGGACATCAGTACTGACGATATTTTCAAGGGTAAAAAAGTAGTTCTGTTTGCCGTGCCGGGCGCGTTTACGCCGGGCTGTACGCTCACCCACCTGCCCGGTTACGTTGTAAATGCCGACAAGATCAAGGCCAAGGGTGTAGACACCATTGCCTGCATGGCGGTGAACGATGCCTTTGTGATGAGTGCCTGGGGCAAGTCCCAAAACGCCGATGAAATTCTGATGCTGGCCGATGGCAATGCGACCCTGACATCGGCGCTGGGCCTGGAACTGGACGCCAGTGGCTTTGGTATGGGCAAGCGCAGCCAGCGTTTTGCACTGATTGCCGATGACGGGGTGGTGACTCAGTTGGCTGTTGAACCGGCGGGCGGAGTGGATGTCAGCGCTGCCGAAAAGATCCTCGAACTGCTCTGACGGACTGCCGTTTTGACTGTCCGCGATCGCACGCCGCGTATCGTCATTTTTGATTCCGGCGTCGGTTCGCTCAGCATCGGGGCGGAAATTCATGCCCTGCTGCCGAGTCTGGATTTACTGTACGTTATGGATCGCGGCGGCTTTCCCTATGGTCTCTGGCAGGAGCAGGCGCTGGTCGAGCACATCTGTCAGAAAGTTCACGAGGTACTGCGAGCGCAGTCGGCCGATATGCTGGTGATGGCCTGCAACTCGGCCAGTACGGCAGTGTTGCCAGCGTTGCGCGAGCAGTTATCAATTCCCGTGGTGGGCGTGGTGCCTGCGATCAAGCCTGCCGCGGCGCACAGCCGCAGCCGCGTCATTGGTTTGCTGGCCACGCCGGGGACCGTTGCCCGCCCCTATACTGCCAAGTTGATTGCGGATTTCGCGCCGGATTGCTGTGTGATCCCGGTCGGTTCGGCTGAGCTGGCGCCGGCGGTTGAAGCACTGTTTTGGCATGGCGACGATGCGCCGCAGGTATGGCGGGGCATTGCAGAGCAGTTTCATTGTCACCCCCGTGCGGCAGCAATGGATACCGTCGTACTGGCCTGCACACATTTTCCGTTGGTGAAAGATCAGTTGGCGCGACAGTTGCCGAAGCTGGCCTGGATTGACTCCGGTCAGGCAATTGCCCGCAGGGTTCAGCAGTTATTGCTCGATCAGGGCTGGCAGCCTACCCCAGTGCCGGGACGACAGTTTTTGCGCTTATTGGGGGCCAGAGAGCCCAGTGAGGTGCTGAGTCAACGGTTGGGTGAGCGGGGAATTGTGCTCAGCGGGCATTAAACGCCTCGGCCTGAGTATTGTAGGCGTCTACGGCGTCCGTCATTTCCGCCATGGCCTTGCTGTAGCGACCGATGCGATCCAGACGCCGTTGCTCGGTGTCATGGCCCGTGCCCCTCGCAGTCTTCTCCATGGCATCCATACATTTCAAATAGCGACCCTGCTCATCGAGGTAGACCTCCAAGCGCTGTCGCCAATCCTGTAATTCGCTGCGTTCAAGGTTTGTGGGTGATGCCGGTGTCGGTGCTGCAGGTAGTGTGCAGGCCGCGTTGGCCAGCGAAGAAAGCAGGCTGGACGCAATCAGCACAGGCAATAGCAGGCGGTTCATTGTGGCTCCGGTCGGCGGTAAGTTGCGCAGAAGTATAGCGCAAAGCCAAGAGGCGGTGGGGCGCTAGTCGGGCATAAAAAAGGGCGGCTCAGGGCCGCCCTTGATATGTTGTGGCTGCTTACAGTCCGCGGGGGTCAAAACCGCCGGCGTAAAACTGTGAGTACCACTTGCGGAACTTGGCAATCGGGCCGTCGCCGTCACAGAGAATCGGCAGCGGGCGATAAATCTTGTGTTCCCAGATCGGCTTGTCTTCTTCCAGTTGGCCGACGATGTTGGCAATGATCGCCGCGTTAACGCCGCCTTTTTTCACTTCGCCGTCAACTTTAGGCTGGGTGAAGGCGAAGCGCACGTGCACAGTTTCGTTGTCGATCGGCGTGGTCAAGCCCATCAGGAAGGTGTCGGCGATGCCTTCGAACTTGGTAAAGCCCTGGCCGGGGCCAGCGCTGCCAGTGCGGATCGCACCCTTCACTTCACCGCGCGGGGTCGGCATATTGGCTTTCTGCAGACCGCGTACCATCGGGCCATCGTAAGTGGTTTCCCACTCGGGGAACGAGGCCGTGCCGTGCACATATTTAAAGTGCGCGGGGTCCGCGGCGTTCTCAGCCATTTCCTGCGAGTGAGTATTCAGAATCCACTCGTAGCGCTCCAGCGGTGACCAGTCGTCGCCGTTGGCTTCATCGTGTTCAACCACGTCCCACTTCGGCGACTCACCCTCGGGGTGATACCAGGCCCAGATCACCTGATTTGTCTCGCGAACGGGGAAGGACTTCAGGCATTTCTTGCCTTTGATCTTCGGCGGCATATTGGTGGCGTAAGGCACCTCTTCGCACTCACCTTCCGGGTTGAACTTCCAGGAGTGGAATGGGCAGACGATATTGTTGCCTTCGATTCGCCCGCCTTTACCTGCCTGGCCGTGAATGCCGTGGCCCAAGTGAGCGCCCAGGTGGGGGCAGTAAGCCTCCATCAGCACGGCGCGGCCACTTTCGGTGCGGAAGAGTACGAGCTCCTGACCGAAATAATGCACGGCACGGGACTCACCAACGGCCAGTTCGTCTGAATAGGAAACCGCGAACCAGCCGAAAGGCATCGGCATGGGGTAGCGTCTGATTGTGGCTGTGTCTGTCATGATTTTGTCCTCAGCAAAGTTGCGGGAACGCTCGCCGCCCAATTATCCATTTGTAATAACCCTATAAAAAGGGCGTTTATTTTGTGCAGCTAGGGTACCGCTTGTCAGATTGCAGACAATGGCAAAATAAGACATCTCACTGGCAAAAAACGCCAATTACACAAATTTAATCGCTAGTCCCACCAGCTTTTGATTTTGTCCATCATGCTGTCAGCGCCCATGCGAATCAGGGTCTCATTGGGTGAGCCGGCTTCGGTGCCGGTGTAGATCATGGCTTCCTGAACGGCGGCTTCTTTGGCCATTTCTTCCACGGTTTGCTCGTTCACGGGCTCGCCGTCAGCCGTTTCCGCTTTGCCCTGAGCGGCCGCGCGAATCTGTGCCGCGCGCTCCGAGTCCGGGTCGATGCCCGCGCGCGCCATCATTTCAATGGCCGCAAAACGTTTGGCGGCCTGTTTGTGGGTGAGCAGTTCGCCTTCGGAGGTAAAGGCATTATCGTTGGGGGCGTCGGCCTTGTCTGGTGACTGACCCATATTGATACGAATAGCCGCAGCCGCCTGAGATTCCGGCGGAACACCGGCTTTTTCTACCGCTTTCTCGGCGGCGACCGCATCGGCGAGTTGCCGGGCGGTAATGGACTCGTCGTGGCGATTGTAAACGCGTCCGTCGTCGGCGAGCGCCGGCAGGCTCAGCAGTGTAGCCATTACCATCAGGGTGAGTGTTCTCATTGTGGGTCTCCGGAGTGGTGGCCGCCTTGGGCCTTATTTTACGTATGTCACGGCGGGTGGGCGCGATGGGAAGCTGTGCTACCATCAGCGCCATGAGTACGCCGCTTCTCCCATTACAAGACCGCTTTGGACGACAGGTAAATTACCTGCGGCTGTCGGTCACTGATCGCTGTGACTTCCGCTGTGTTTACTGCATGGCGGAGGATATGCGCTTTCTGCCGAAACGGGAGATTCTCGGTCTTGAGCAACTCTACGACATCTCGGCCGCTTTTGTGCAATTGGGGGTGAAAAAAATTCGCCTGACCGGTGGTGAGCCGCTGGTGCGCAATAATGTGCTGTGGCTGGTTGAGAGGCTGGGGCAGCTCGACGGACTGGAGAAGCTGGTAATGACCAGCAACGGTGCGCAACTGGACAAGTATGCCGCGCCGCTTCGCAAGGCGGGGTTGAGTGGCATCAATATCAGTCTGGACAGCCTGCGCCCAGAGCGCTTTCGCGCCCTGACCCGCACCGGCGATCTGGCGAAGGTGTTGCGCGGCATCGACGCCGCTCAGCAGGCGGGCTTTGAACGGATTAAACTCAATGCGGTGATCATGAATGGCCGCAACGACGATGAGATTCTCGATCTGGTCGATTTTGTCCGCGACCAGCGCCTGGATATCAGCTTTATTGAGGAGATGCCGCTGGGGCAGATCAGCGAGCATGATCGCGCTCTGACCTTCTGCAGCAGCGACAGTATTCGCGAGCGTATTCATCAGCGCTACCCGCTGACCGCGAGTACGGAAACCAGTGGCGGTCCCTCGCGATATTACCGAATGGCCGACAGTGACAGCCGTATCGGTTTTATTTCGCCTCACAGCCACAATTTTTGCCACCTCTGTAACCGCGTTCGCCTGACGGTGGAGGGGCGCTTGCTGCTGTGCCTGGGCAATGAGCACTCGCTGAATCTGAAGCCGATCGTCGATCAATACCCCGGCGACACTGAGCGCCTGCGCGCCGCGATTATCGAGGCCATGGACCTCAAGCCCGAGCGTCATCACTTCTCACTGGACGACGAGCCACAGATCGTGCGCTTTATGAACACCACGGGAGGCTGAGTGAGCACCCTGCCCGATTCTCCCGAGGCTCTGATTGCGGCGCTGGACCTTGAGGCGCATCCTGAGGGCGGTTTCTTTCGCCGCCATTTCACCTCATCCCGACACGCGGTCGTCGGGGATGAGTCCCGAGCAATGATGAGCTGTATTTATTACTTGCTTACCGAAGACAGCCCTATCGGCTGCCTGCACAGCAATCGTTCCGACATCGTGCACTTCTGGCAGGGCGGCGGCGCCTTGCAGTACACCCTGCTGACCGCAGATGGCGCCCTGCAGCAGACGGTGCTGGGGCCAGATCTGGCGACAGGCCAGCAATTGCAGCTGGTGGTGCCAGGGGGGTGGTGGAAAGCGTCGCGCTTGCTCAGTGGTCGTTACGGCTTAATTTCCGAGGCGGTCTGCCCCGGCTTTGACTATGGCGATCACCGCTTTGCCGACGCCGAGCAGATACGCCGTGACTATCCTCAGCTTTTCCCGCAACACTGGCCCTTGCTGCAGTCGCTGCTGCGTTCCTGAGAACTACCGATGAGATCAGCCCATGAGTTCCGCCCGTCCCGCTGTCGACGCCCTGATTGACCAGCTTGCCCAGCAGGGCTACATCGCCAGTGTCCCGATTGCGACAACCCTGTATCTGGCTCGCCAGTTGGAGCGCCCGATTTTGATCGAAGGTCCACCGGGGGTAGGTAAAACCGAGTTGGCCAATGCCTGCGCGGCGATGCTCGATCAGCCGCTGTTTCGTCTGCAATGTTATGAGGGGCTGGACGAGAGCAAGGCGCTGTACGACTGGAAATACAGCAAGCAACTGCTCTACGTGCAGGTGCTGAAAACCCAGTTGCAGGATATTCTCGACGGAGCCAACGGCCTGTCTGAAGCGGTCGAGCGTCTGCATAACCTCGACGATATTTTTTATTCCGAGCGTTTTCTGGAGCCCCGTCCGCTGTTACGTGCGCTGCAGAATGACGGCGGTGCCGTTTTGCTGATCGACGAAATCGACAAGGCTGACGAGGAGTTCGAGTCGCTGCTGCTGGAGATTCTCGCCGACTTCGCGGTCAGCCTGCCGGAGATTGGTACCTTGCGCGCGAAGCAGAAACCCCTGGTTCTGCTTACCAGCAATAACACCCGCAATCTCAGCGATGCTTTGCGCCGCCGCTGCCTGCATCTGCATATTCCGTTTCCCGAGGCCGCGCTGGAGAGTCGTATCGTACACAGCCGGGTGCCGGATTTACCGGAGCAGCTTCGCGGGCAACTGGTCACGTTTGTACACAGCCTGCGCGAGTTGGACCTGAAAAAGCCACCGGCGATCAGTGAGACGATCGACTGGGCTCGAAGCCTGTTGCTGTTGCACGCGGCCAGCCTGTCGCGGGAACTGGTGGATGACAGCCTCAACGTCCTGCTCAAGCACGAGGAAGACCTGGCCATGGCTCGCAGCACCATGCATGAACTGCTGCGGGACGCCCAGCGGCGCTGATAACCGTGGACAGCACCCTGCTGCAATTCATCCGCCACCTGCGGGACCACGAGCTTCGCGTATCGACGGCGGAAACCTTGGATGCCATGCAGGTGGTGGCGTGTCTTGGCTACGGAGATCGGCTGCTATTGCGCGACGGTCTGGCCAGTGCGCTGGCAAAAAGGGAGGACGAGCAGCGGCGTTTTCGTCAGTGTTTTGCGCAGTTTTTCGATTTTAGCGACGACACGCAGGATGACACCGCCTCGGCAGCAGACCCCGTAGGTGGTGAGTCGCAAGGTGATGAAGGACTGGCGGCAGGCGATGGCGAGGGCGAAGGGCAAGGCGGTGCTGGCGGCGGTGGGCAAGGCAGCGAGGGTTTGCGCGCCGATGTGATGCGCGCCGCCGATGCGGCACAGCTCGCCAGCCTGCAATATCCCACCCAGCGCGGTATTTACCGCCGCCGCCTGCTGGATGCACTGAACGACGGCGAGCGCCGTGACAGCATCGCCCGCCTGGCCGAAGGTAGCCCAGAAGAGCGCGCGCGGAGTCGCTGGCTCACCGCCCAGCGTGAGCAGCAATTAGTGATGATTGCCGAGCTACTGGATCGCCAGTTGCTGCTCAGCAATCAGTCGTCCAGCCGCAGCTTGCAGGAAAGCCTGATGCGCAACTCGCCGCTGTCGGCACTGGACCATTATTACCGGGGCCGCCTGCCGCCACTGATTCGCAAACTGGCAAAAAAACTGGCCGCCAAACATCGTCCGCGTCTGCGCAGCGCAAAGCGCGGTCAGCCGGATATTCGCCGAACCCTGCATCGCAGTGTGGCCTACGACGGCGTGCCTTTTAAACGTTACTGGCGGCATCGGCGCCGGGAAAAATCAGATATTTACCTGCTCTGTGACCTCAGCGGCTCGGTCGGACGATGGTCACAGGTACTGCTGTTGTTTGTGCAGGCGCTGGCAGAAGTGCTGCCCCGCAGTCGCTGCTTTGTCTTTTGTGGAGAGAGTATCGAGGTCAGCGATATTCTGCGGGAGCATCCGGCGGATGATGCTGTTGCGTTAATCCAGCAGCGCCACGGTCTGGGCAGCAGCGACTATGGCCGTGCGCTGCGCAGCTTTCGGGCGAGCGTTGAGGGCACGCTTAGCCGCCGCAGTACGGTAATGATTCTCGGAGATGGGCGCGGTAATGGTGGCGACAGCGGCATTGATGCCCTGCGTTATCTCTATCAGCATTCCCGTCTGTTGCTGTGGCTCAATCCCGAACCCGTCAGCCGCTGGTATACCGGCGATTCGGAAATACGCCGCTACCAAAGCGCCTGCCACCACGTTGCGGAATGCGGCTCGCTGAGGCAGTTGGAGTACCTGCTCGACGAGCTGCTGACCCGATTGCCGTGAGCGGTTTGGAGAATATTGCCAATTGTGTTGCTCCGGGCGGTGCTCCTGGCGTCTAAACCCGCTACTATTGGCGGCGTAGAAGCCAGCCTCTTTGTCCTGCGGACACAGCCATTGTTATGAACAAGTTCAAACAGTTTATCGGCCAGTCGTTTCTCGGCGGTATTTTGGTTATCGCGCCGATTATTATTCTGCTGCTGGCAATGCGTTGGGCGGTTAATGCCGTACAGAGTCTTATCGCCCCGCTCACCGGGCCGCTGGTTAAACTCAGTGGTGCGCCGCCGCTGCTGGTGGATCTGCTGGTCATCATCGTGATCCTGTTTGCCTGCTTTCTGGTGGGTACGGTGGTAGCGACCAGTGCAGGGCGCTTTGCCCAGAACTTCATCGACAGCCACCTGTCGCGTTTTGCGCCGGGCTATCGGCTGATTCGCGACATTATTCAGCAGGTCTTTGGCGGCGATAAAAATTCCCCCTTTACCAAAGGTGAAGTGGCCGTGGTGCAACTCTACGGTGTGGAAAATCCGGCGCGGGTAACGGCCATTATTACCAGTCGGCACGACAACGGCTGGTTCAGCGTGTTTGTGCCCACCGGCCCCAACCCGACTTCGGGCTTTATCTACCATCTGCCGCCGGAGTGCGTGGTGCCGCGACCCGATATCAAGCTGGATGTCGCATTTAAGTCGATTATTGCCTGTGGTGCGGGCTCCGCTGAACTGGGTATTTGTCGTGAGCCGCTCGATACCCGAAGCCCGCGCTTGAGCGCCGATCGCGAGCCCCAAGGCGAGCAGGGAGCATAGGCCATTGGTGATGGGAAGCCGCCAGCTGTGGATGCCGGTCATCAAGGTCTGCAGCTTCACGGTAGCGGTATTCGGCCTGGCACTGCTGGTGCCGCTGACCATGGCGATTCTCGACGGCAGTGAAAATGGCAGCGCCTATGCGGCCGTGCTGCTGATCTGTGAGAGCCTGGCGCTGAGCGGCACCATGGCGAGCTGGAATTTTCAGATTACCGCGCTCACGCCCCGTCACATGTTTTTGATCACCAGCCTGAGCTGGCTGGCAATGTCGGGTCTCGGTGCGCTGCCGCTGCTGTTAACGGAAACTACTCTGAGTATCAGCGATGCGGTGTTTGAGTCGGTTTCCGGCCTGACCACGACGGGGTCCACCGTGCTGACCGGGCTGGATGGCATGGCCGCCGATGTGCTGCTGTGGCGATCGCTGCTGCAATGGATCGGCGGTCTTGGGGTGATTGCGATGGCTGTGGCAATCCTGCCTTTTTTGCGGGTCGGCGGTATGCGTCTGTTCCAGACGGAGTCGTCGGACTGGTCCGATAAAGCGCTGCCCCGTGCCAAGAGTATGATCAGCCGGATTATCTATCTGTATATCGCGATGACGGGTCTGTGTACCCTGGCCTTCCTGTATACCGGCATGGACGGCTTTCACGCCATCAATCACGCGATGACGACAGTCTCAACCGGCGGCTTCTCCACCTCCGACAGCTCTTTCGCTCAGTTCGATCGGCTGTCAACGCATTGGGTGGCAGTGGTCTTCATGCTGCTCGGCGCCCTGCCTTTCAGCCTGTATGTGCAATCGCTGGCGCATCGCCGCTGGCTGTTCTGGAAGGACCAGCAGCTACGGGGTTTTGTCATGCTGGTGGTGGCCGCCAGTCTGGTGCTCAGTGTGTATCAGATTGCCCTGAATCATCAGCCGCCGCTGGAGGCATTGACCCTGTCGACCTTCAATCTGGTGTCGGTGATCAGCACCACCGGCTTTGCCAGTGGTGACTACAGCCATTGGGGGCCCTTCGCGGCGGCGCTGTTTTTCTTTGCAACCTTCCTCGGCGGCTGTTCCGGTTCTACCAGTGGCGGCGTGAAGATGTTCCGTTTTCAGTTGCTGGCCATCAGCATGAAAGAGAGTTTTCAACGGGCACTGCATCCCCGCGCCATCGTCCAGCGGCGTTATAACGGGCGCAAAGTGGATGATGCCATTCTGCTGTCGTCGGTGGCCTATCTGTTTGTGATGCTGATCAGCCTGCTGGTGATTACTTTGCTGCTCAGCTTGAGTGGCGTCGACTTCGATACGGCGCTGACCGGTGCCAGTACCGCATTGATGAATGTGGGGCCGGGGCTGGGTGAGTTGATTGGCCCGGCGGGCAACTTTGCCAGTCTCAGCGATGCCAGCAAGTGGATTCTCAGTGTGGGGATGCTACTGGGACGGCTGGAATTCATCACCCTGTTGGTGCTGCTGACCCCCGCCTTCTGGCGCGGCTAGTCAGTCTCGTCAGGACTCAGGCGGTAGAGGCGATACTCCACTTGACCTGCACTTTTGTGACGGTGCTCCTGCCAGTCGTTCGGGGGAACAAAGGCTTCCCCTTTGGCCGTCTCCACATAAATCAGTGCGTCTTCCGCCAGTTTGCCTTTCAGCGCTTCCACGGCAATGGGCAGCAGCGACTGATTGAAAGGTGGGTCGAGAAACACAATGTGCCAGCCGCCATCGGCCACTTTCAGATAACTCTCGGCGCTGCGGCCGTGCACGCAGCCATGCTCGCATTGCAGCGTGTGCAGGTGGCGGCGAATCTGTTCGGCACTGCCGGGGTTTTTCTCCACGAAATCGCAGTGCGCCGCGCCCCGGCTCAGCGCTTCCAGTCCCAGTGCGCCGCTGCCCGCGAACAGATCCAGACAGCGCGCACCGCCAAGATAGGGGCTCAACCAGTTGAACAAGGTTTCCCGCAGTCGGTCACTGCTGGGCCGCAGCCCGTCGGCGCTTTGAAACGGCAGTTTTCGGCTGCGCCACTGGCCGCCAATGATGCGCACCTCGCCGTCGCGGCGATCCGGGGAGTGTGGCGTGGCCTTGGGGCGTCGACGGGGCATGGTATTCCTTGAATCGTTGGCGGCGGTCGCCGGGCTGATTACTCAGTTGGCGCTGAGAAGTGGTAGGATACGGCTTTTCTTTTCGCTGTAAACCAGAGCCCCATGACCGAGAACGACAAGCTAGGTGTCGACGACGCCGAAAATGCCTCCGCACCCAAGAAAAAGAGCTTTTTTACCCGCTTCAAAGAGTCCTTCATGGGCTCGGAGGAAGACCTTGCCGCGGCAGAAGGCTTTATTGCCGACGAAGAAATTGCCCCCTGGCAGCACATCGAGCTGTCACCTGAGGAGCAGGCCTCACTGCTGGTCAAGTTTAAAGAAGGGCTCAGCAAAACCGGTGCCCAGCTTGGCGAAGGTATGGCCAATCTGTTTCTGGGCCGCAAGGAAATCGATGACGAGCTGCTGGAAGAGATTGAAACCCATCTGCTGATGGCCGATGTGGGCGTGGACGCCACCAGTGAAATTATCGGCAATCTTACCCGGCGCATGTCTCGCAAGGAACTGGATAACCCCGAAGCGCTGTATGTGGCTTTGCAGGAAGAACTGCGCGTGCTGCTGGAGCCAGCGGAACAGGAACTGGTGATCCCCGAGCAGCAAACCCCCTACGTGATTTTGATGGTGGGTGTAAACGGTGTGGGTAAAACCACGACCATCGGCAAGCTGGCGAAGCAGTTTCAGGCTGGCGGCCGCTCGGTGATGCTGGCTGCAGGCGATACCTTCCGCGCGGCAGCGGTAGAGCAGTTACAGGTCTGGGGTGAGCGCAATGACGTGCCGGTGATTGCTCAGCACACCGGTGCCGATAGCGCCTCGGTGCTCTACGATGCCCTGCAGGCGGCCAAGTCCCGCAATGTGGACGTGCTGATTGCCGACACCGCCGGACGTCTGCACAACAAAGACAATCTGATGGAAGAGCTGAAAAAAGTGGTGCGCGTGCTAAAAAAGCTCGACCCCGATGCGCCCCACGAGGTGATGCTGGTGCTGGATGCGGGCACCGGGCAGAACGCCCTGTCTCAGGCGAAACACTTCCAGGAAGCTGTGGGTGTGACCGGCTTAACGCTCACCAAGCTTGATGGCACCGCGAAAGGCGGTATTGTATTTGCTATCTCCAAGCAGTTGGGACTGCCTATCCGCTTTATCGGTGTGGGTGAAGGCATTCTCGATCTGCGTCCTTTCCGCGCCGATGAATTTGTCGGTGCCTTGTTCGGGTGGCAACGCAAGCAATGATTCAATTTGAGCAGGTCTGCAAACGCTATCCCGGCGGTCATGAGGCGCTGAATCAGCTCAGCTTCCACATGCCCCACGGCGATATGCGTTTTCTGACCGGCCACAGTGGCGCCGGGAAGAGTACCCTGCTCAAACTGATTATGGTGATGGAGCGGGCCAGCAGCGGTCAGGTGCTGATCGATGGTCGCAATGTCTCCACCCTGCCCGCCCGTAAAATCCCCGAACTGCGTCGCAAGGTCGGCGTGGTCTTTCAGAACCACCAATTGCTGTTTGACCGCAGCGTGTTCGACAACGTCGCATTGCCGCTTATTATTGCCGGTTATGGTCACCGCGATGTGGGGCGCCGGGTGCGCGCCGCACTGGATAAGGTCGGCCTGCTGGACAAGGAGCGGCAGAATCCGATTACTCTGTCGGGCGGTGAACAGCAGCGCGTCGGTATCGCGCGCGCGGTGGTAAATAAGCCCAAGCTACTGCTGGCCGACGAACCGACCGGTAACCTCGATCCGCAGTTGTCGGCGGAAATCATGCATCTGTTCGAACAGTTCAACCAGGTTGGCGTGACCGTATTGATCGCCACCCACGATCTGTCGCTGATCGCCCGCATGCCCTACAAATTGCTCAGCCTGCGCAATGGCCGCCTGCTAAACGCAGGAGGGAGCGACGATGAGTCCCTCTAAGCCCAGCGGCGCCAGCCGACGTCCTGCCAAGCGGCGATTGGAGAAATTACAAAACCCCGACAAGCCAGTGCGCCGCGAGCGTGCGGGGGCCAAAAAGCACCGCGCCAAGGTCAGTGACCAGTGGCAAAGCTACCGCAGTCATCACCAGCAGGTGGCGCTGGACAGCCTGCGTCGCCTGTTGCGTCGCCCCCTGGCAACGCTGATGACCACGCTGGTGATCGCGATAGCCATGGTGTTGCCCGCGGGGCTGTATGTGGGCTTAAATAATGTGGAATCGGTGAGTCAGGGCTGGGATGGTGCCGCCCGCCTGTCGCTGTTTCTCAAGTTCAGCGTCGATGACCGGGCAGCGGAAGAGCTGCGAGCCCGGTTGGCGAACCGCGACGATATTGCCTCGGCGGAATACATTTCTCCCGCCGCAGCGCTGGAGGAATTTCGCGATCGCTCCGGCTTTGGCGAGGTACTGGATCAGCTAGACAGTAATCCCTTGCCGGGTCTGATTGTGCTCAGTCCGAGCCCGGCGAACAGCCAGCCAGAACAGGTCAATGCCCTGCGCGATGCCCTGGCGGAGTTGCCCGAAGCTGACTTGGTTAAGCTGGATATGGAATGGTTACAGCGCCTGGGACAGATTACGGAAATCAGTCGCCGGGTCACACTGGCGCTGGCGATCATGCTGGCGGCGGGGGTGCTGCTGATTGTCGGCAATACCATCAAGCTGGCGATCGAAAACCGCCGCGATGAAATTCTGGTCGTAAAGCTGGTGGGTGGCACCAATGCCTTTGTTCGCCGCCCCTTCCTCTATATGGGCTTCTGGTACGGGCTGTTTGGCGGCCTGCTGGCGTGGGTGATGTTGGTCGGCTGCCTGCTGTGGTTGGGCGGTCCGGTGCGGCAGCTGGCGGGGCTTTACGGCAGTGATTACACCCTGCTGGGGCTGGGTATTGGTGACACCTTGCTGATGTGGTTCAGTGCCGCTGCATTGGGTTTGCTGGGCGCGATGTTGGTGGTGGGGCGAGAACTGCGCGCCATCGAGCCGAAATAGCGCGCCTGCGTTTCTTTAATTGCCAAACGGCCCGCGCATCAGGCGCGGCAGTACCCGGTTGATGACCTCGGCAATATAGTCGAGGAACAGGGTGCCCATGCTGGATTTGAAGTGTTGGGGATCTTTGCTGGCAATCGCGAGCACGCCATCGACATTGCCCGGACGAATCGGCATTAGCGCCGCTGAACCAATATGGTCGGCGTGCTGGCCGAACAGGAACTTCAATTCTTCGCCACGCAACACCCCGCATACGCCTTTGCCGCCGCGCAGCAGGTGGCCGATTTCTTGATGGGCGTGTTCCGGGCTGACCACCCGCAACTGGCTGCTGCCCATTTTTGAAGGGTCGCCGAACAGTGTCAGGCTGGCGTAGTCGACGCGCTCGAAGTCACTGACCAAGCGCCGGCAGAGGGTGTTGCTCAGTTCCTCCGGGCGTCGGGCTTCCAGCATGCCGAGAATCAGCGATTTACTGAGTTCAAAAATGGTGTCGTTGTGTTGCGCATTGTCCAGCAGATTACTGAGACGAGCACGCATATCCATGTTGCGCTCGCGCAGCACTTCCACCTGGCGCTCCAACAGACTGACGGCGCGACCGCTGTTATGGGCCAATTTCAGGTCGGCCAGCAGATCTTCATTATTCAGAAAAAAGCCGGGGTGATTGCGCAGGTAGCGGGCCACGGCTTCTTCGCTGGGCTGGCTGTCTTGACCGGGTTTTGCTGTGTCCACGTAATGTCCTTGTCGCTGCTTGGGTGTTGGGCTCAGAGCTGAATCTGTCCTTCAAACACCGTGGTGGCTGGCCCGGTCATGATAACGGGCTGACCGGAACCGGGCCAGTGAATGCTCAGTTGGCCGCCGGGGAGTGTGACGGTGACCGTATTGTCCAGCTTGCCCTGTACAATCCCGGAAACGACAGCGGCGCAGGCGCCGGTGCCGCAGGCCAGGGTTTCGCCCACCCCGCGCTCGAACACCCGCAGGCGAATATTCTGCCGGTCGACAATCTGCATAAAGCCGACATTCACCTTCTGGGGAAAGCGGGGATGGCACTCGGTAATCGGACCGACACGCTCAACGGGCGCTGTATCGACATTGTCCACCGGCAAGACCACGTGGGGATTACCCATCGACACCGCGCCGACCTGCCACTGCTCACCGTCAATATCGAGCGGGTAGCTGTCAGCCTGCTGCTCGGCGGCAAAGGGAATGCTGGCGGGTTCGAGAATCGGTTCGCCCATGTCTACGCGCACGTCGCGATTGTCGGTAATTGCCAGCTCGATGACGCCCGCCAGGGTTTCCACGCGGATACGCTGCTTGCCGGTGAGGCGTTTGTCGCGCACGAAGCGGGCGAAGCAACGGGCACCGTTGCCGCATTGCTCTACTTCACTGCCCTCGGCATTGTAGATGCGGTAGCGGAAATCGACGTCGGGGCGGGAGGGAATTTCCACCGCCAATACCTGGTCGCAGCCAATGCCAAAATGGCGGTCGGCAATTTTGCGAATATGGTGGGGCTTGAGCTTGAAACGCTGGGTAATGAGGTCGATAACCACGAAATCATTGCCCAGGCCATGCATTTTGGTAAAGCGTAGCTGCATCGTTTGTCCTGTGCGGCGCCTCGCCGTTGGCGCTGTTAACGATGCGGGGGCCGGGTCTGCTAGCGGCGGTGCCGCCAGTCAGCTGCCGGATCAGTCCGGCAGGACGGCTTCGCCACGCATCAGGTCGGCGACAGTTTCGCGCGCCCGAATCAGGTGATGTTGGTCTCCTTCGACCATCACCTCGGCGGCGCGTCCTCGGCTATTGTAATTGGAACTCATGGTAAATCCATAGGCGCCGCTGGAGGCCAGTGCGAGCAGGTCGCCACTTTCGATGCGCAGCTCGCGATCTTTGGCGATAAAGTCGCCGGTTTCACAGACCGGGCCGACCACATCGTAGTGGCGTGCTTCACCGTTGCTGCGAGGCACTACGGGCAGCAGGTCCATCCAGGCCTGATACAGTGCCGGGCGCAGCATATCGTTCATGGCCGCGTCGACGATGGCGAAGTTCTTGTGGGGATTGAGTTTGAGGAACTCCACCTGCGTCAGTAATACGCCGGCATTGGCGGTGATCGACCGACCCGGTTCGAACATCAGTTTGACCTGGCGCTCACCCAGTCGCTCGCGGATGGCGGCGATATAGTCACCGGTCGACGGCGGCTGCTCGTCGCGGTAGCGCACACCCAGGCCGCCGCCAAGGTCGAGATGGGCAATATCGATGCCCTGCTCGGCCAGGGTGTCGACCAGCATCAGTACGCGGTCCAGGGCATCGAGAAAGGGGCTGGTGTCGGTGAGTTGCGAGCCGATATGGCAGTCCACGCCCTTGACGGCCAGGTTCGACAGGCTGGCGGCATGGGCGTACACCTCCGGGGCGCGAGCGATATCAATGCCGAATTTATTGTCGCGCAGGCCGGTGGAAATATAGGGGTGCGTTTTGGCGTCGACATCGGGATTGACGCGAATCGACACCGGCGCCACCACGCCCATCTCGGCGGCCACGGCGTTGAGCCGCTCCAGTTCGGCTTCTGACTCGACATTGAAACAGTAAATACCCACTTCCAGTGCGCGGCGCATTTCAGCGGCCGTTTTGCCCACGCCGGAGAACACCACCCGCTCTGCCGGGCCACCGGCTGCCAGTACGCGTTCCAGCTCGCCCACCGAGACGATGTCAAAGCCGGCGCCGAGGCGGGCCAGCACATTGAGTACGGCAATATTGGAGTTGGCCTTCACGGCGTAACACACCAGGTGGTCCTGGCCTTGCAGTGCGTCGCTGTACTCGCTGAAACGCTGCTCCAGATAGGCGCGGGAATACACATAACAGGGGGTGCCGTACTGCTCGGCAATAGCGCGCAGCGAAACGGATTCGGCGAACAGCTCGCCGCTTTGATAGTGGAAAACAGTCATAGTGTGTACTTACTCGTTGGCGTTTGCCGGGGCTTGTTCGGTATCGGGGCCGTCTGCATTGTTGGCAGCATCGTCGGGCAGCACCAGTGGCCCGGTTTGCCCGCAGGCGACCAGTAACATCGCCACCGCCAGAATGGAAAGCAGCTTGCGTGCGTGTCGATAAGCCATGGTCAGCACCCCGGAAAATGAAGCGCGTAGTATAGCGGTGTGGCCGCGCAGATGCTAAGGCTGCGCTCGTTCTCCACGCCGTTGGCTTGCTATACTTGCGCCGCCATCACGCAGGGGTTGTCCGTAATGAATGAAGTGGAATTTCACGATCAGCTCGACGAGCTGTACGACGCGATTGAAGATGCCGTGGACGAGCTGGAGGCCGATGTCGATTGCGAAATCGCCGGTACCGTCCTCACGTTGCGCTGCCCCGACGGCAGCGCGCTGATTTTCAGTCGCCAGGCCGCGACGCAGGAACTGTGGCTGGCGGCGCGCTCTGGGGGCTATCACTTCAGCTGGGACGGGACGCAATGGTTCTGTAATCGCGAGCAGCAGACGCTGCAACAGCTGCTGGATGCGGCGGCGGAGTCACAGATCGGCGAGCGATTGCCGCTGAGCTGGTAAGGGCCATCCGGCCGCTTTTCCGGCACGTAAAAGCGATGCCCGCCGCGCGTGTTTATTGTACAATGCGCGGCTTTTCATAGCCTGTATCTGCCTTCGGGGGTTCCCATGTTCAACAAAGAGATGACGATTGCCGGTTTTGACGACGAAATCTGGTCTGCAATCCAGGAAGAAGAAGTGCGTCAGGAAGAGCATATCGAGCTGATCGCTTCTGAAAACTACACCAGCCCCCGGGTTATGCAGGCGCAGGGTACCGCGCTGACCAACAAATACGCCGAAGGTTACCCCGGCAAACGTTACTACGGTGGCTGTGAATACGTCGACAAGGCCGAGTCTCTGGCCATTGAGCGTGCGAAGGCGCTGTTCGGTGCAGACTACGCCAACGTACAGCCCCACTCCGGTTCTCAGGCCAATGCCGCGGTCTATCAGGCGCTGGTACAGCCGGGCGAAACGGTACTGGGCATGAGCCTGGATGCGGGCGGTCACCTTACTCACGGTGCCAAGCCCAACTTCTCTGGTAAAACCTACCACGCGGTGCAGTACGGTCTGAACAACGAGACGGGCGAGATCGATTACGCCCAGGTCGAGGCGCTGGCGCTGGAGCATAAACCCAAAATGATCGTAGCGGGCTTCTCGGCCTACTCGGGCATTGTTGATTGGGCCAAATTCCGCGAAATCGCTGACAAAGTTGGCGCTTATCTGATGGTTGATATGGCCCACGTTGCCGGTCTGGTTGCTGCGGGCATTTACCCCAACCCGGTGCCGGTTGCCGATGTGGTCACCACCACCACGCACAAAACCCTGCGCGGCCCCCGCGGCGGTCTGATCATTGCCAAGGCCAATGAAGAGATCGAGAAAAAACTGAACTCGGCGGTATTCCCCGGCGGTCAGGGTGGTCCGTTGATGCACGTGATTGCAGCGAAGGCCGTCAGCTTCAAAGAGGCGATGGAGCCCGGCTATGTCGACTACCAGAAGCAGGTCGTTGCCAATGCCAAGGCCATGGCGAAGACCTTTATCGAGCGCGGCATTAACATCGTTTCCGGCGGCACTGAAAACCACCTGATGCTGGTGGACCTGATCGGCAAGCCCTACACGGGTAAAGATGCTGATGCGGCGCTGGGTGCGGCCAATATCACTGTGAACAAGAACGCGGTGCCTAACGACCCCCGCTCGCCCTTCATCACCAGCGGTCTGCGTGTCGGTACGCCGGCAGTGACGACCCGCGGCTTCAAGGAAGCCGAGTGTGTCGAGCTGGCCAATTGGATGTGCGACGTACTGGAAGCGCTGGAAGCCGGTGACGCCTCGGCCAAGATCGAGGAAGTCAAAGCCAAGGTGCTGGACGTGTGCAAGAAATTCCCTGTTTACGGCTAATATGCCGTTGGCAGTGTGAAGAAAAAGCCGGGCACTGCCCGGCTTTTTTATGCCTGATGACTCAAATTTAGAGTGTTGCTATCGGTACTTTTCCCAAATCGCCCCCTCCGGCGTTTTGCGATGCATAATGAGCAGGTATAACAAGGGGTGTAGATAAAAAAGAGAGGGTGGCTGAGGCTGCCGAAATCGAGACATCGGTAAATAAGTGATACCTGGAGTGCTGAATGAAAAAGAAATTATTTGGACTGGGTTGTGCCGTACTGTTGGCCGGCTGTGCCAGCAGCGGCGGTGAGCAAATGGCCAGTGAGCAGCAGAGCGCATCGGGCCTGCCTGCCTGGGTACTTAACCCCTACATCGAAGACGGTTTTGCCAGCGCTCAATGCGTGCCGTATTCCGGCAATATGTCGATCGATCGTCAGTTGGCGATTGCCAATGCCCGCACCGACCTGGCTCAGCAGTTGGAAACCAAAGTCGCAGCACTGGATAAAGTGTTTCGTGAGCGCACGGATGTATCCAGCGGCGTCTCCAGCGGTTCTACGTTCTCTTCTGTGTCCAAGCAGCTGACTCAGCAGACGCTGATTGGCACGCGTCCTGAGCGCGTGGACTTTGTCGAGATCGATGGCAATAAAAACCTCTGCGTGCTGCTGACCATGGGCCGCGAAAAAACGCTTTCGCTGTTCGACAATATGCTCGATGCCAGTCAGCGCAGCGTGCAGCCAGATGTGCGCGAGGTGCTGTTGCAGGAGTTTAAAGGCGCCGAGGCGCAGAAAGACCTGAATCGCGAGCTGGGCGGCTGAGCCGACCTTTTGCGATCAACTGGCCACGATGCCGGTGGCCAGAAAAGAAAAAGCCCGCCAATTGGCGGGCTTTTTTGTGGGGGGTTATCCTGTCCTCAATCCTGGTCCAGGTCCACTTCCACGATTTCCTCTTCTGCATTGCCAACAAAGCGCTCGTCGGTATAGACCACTTCGCCGTTATCGATAATGTCGATCACGTAGTTAACGCCGCCCGGTACTTCGAAGACTTCATCCTCGCCTTTGTCGAGGATGACGAATTTGTAGTAGTCGTAGTAGCCGTCTGGCTCGTCGAGATTATCGATGCCGATAGTGAAGGCGCCGCTGCTGAAGTCATTGGCAATATTGCGAATAATCACTTTGCCGGTGTCGCTGATAATGACTTTGCGAGAGGCGGTAGCGGTATTGCCCTGGTCGTCGGTAACGGTCAGCTTGAGCTGATATTCGCCGTCTTGCGTGTAGGTGTAGACACCCAGCGGGATACCATCATCAACGGTTTCGCCATCGCCAAAATCGTAACTGTATTTGACGATGTTGCTGTTGGGGGCCACCGAAGACAGGGCATTAAGAATGCCGGTGTTGAATTCGCCATTGGCATCCCGAGCGCCGCGAATCACGTCGCTGAACTGGTCGTACAAGCGCGCGGTAAGTGCTCCTTCGCCACCGGCATCTTTGCTGACCGGCAGATAGAACAACTGACTGGCAGACTTGAGCTCGTCGTTGCTGTCGATGCCGCCGATGCGGAAGCCCAGCTCGCCTTCAACATCGGGTACCTGGATTTCGAAGCTGACATTGATGCTGTTACAGGGGCCATTTTCGCTGATGCGGTTGCCGTAACAGATGCTGGTATAGCCGAGTTCAGACTCGTCCAGACCGAATTCATCAATACTCGCCTGGTCCATTTCCAGCAGCTCTCGTAACGGTTCGTTAAGATTGGCGTAGGAAATATAGATGCGATAGGTGCTGCCCGGTTTGGCGGCGGGCAGGCGACGGTCCGGCCCGAGGCCGAAAATCGCGAAGTCTGAGGTCAGGCCGTCGGGGCCGGCATTCACGTAATTGCCTTCCATCAGGCCAACAAACTTCATGCTGTCCGCGGGGTCAGCCTCATTCACCAGCGTACCGCGACCCAGAAACGCCAGGCGAGCGGGGCCAAAGGGCTGGTTATAGAGCTTCTCTACCTCAAAACTGCCGTTGCTCTCGTCGGCAATATAGGTGTTGCCTTGGAAGCTGATGCGGATCAGCGGCCGGTAGTATTTGCCCGTTGTGCTGTCCCATTTGCTGTCGGCAAAGTTGATGAACTCTTCGCCACGCTCATCCGGAAGCCGCAGATCCAGCAGTGCCGGGTAGGTGTTTGACGCGGGCGCCGTGGTCTCGATAACCCGGGTAAAATCGAAGCCGGAATCATTGATCGGTGAGCTGTCGCTCGCATCGGCATTGGCCTCTTCGTTCTCGACCACTTTCAAACCGATAGAATAGAGCACGGCACCAACCGGATTACTGTCGTCGAAAGACCAGCCGTAATCGGTGTAGTCAATGTCAGTGCTGCCATTGCCTTTATCGCTGCGCGCCCAGCCATCGGTGGGCAGCACCTTGCCATTGGGGTCTTCTTCCCAGCTATTCACCCACTCAACGACACCAAGGCCATCTTTCAGGTACAGGTAGTAGGAAAAGCGCTCGCCGTAGTACTTGATGACAATACAGTTTTGCTCGCCGCTGATGGGGGCGGTGGCATTGTCGTCGATCAGCGTCGCGGTCCAGCCGGTGCCCGAGCTGAAGTTATAGAACAGCGGTACGATCGTGGGGCCGGCTACCCAGCTGTCGCCAACGTCAACGTTGGCGGGAAACAGCAGTGCCGGCTGGGGCTGCCGGAACGGGGCCACACCGAGGTCAGATTTGAGCTGCTCGGCGGTTTCCGTCAGGTAGATATTGCCGCGGCTGTCTTTGGCAAAGTTGTGGAAGATGGGCGCGCTAATATCGTTGCTGTCTGGCGATACCACGTAGTAGCCCAGACGCAGCGTTTTAATGCCGCGGGAATCTTCTACGACCGAGGTCTTCCAGACGCGGTCGGTCTCGAAACCGCCAAAGCCACGCAGTCGCATTTCAGAGCGGTCTGGAAAGCGGAAGGTCTGGCTGCCGAACTGGACGGCGATGTCCGCGCTGTTGTCCTCGAAGCTGAGGTAGGTGTTCAGGGGGAGCTGCGAGTCGTAGTTCAGGTTGATAACCGGCTCGGTATTCGCACTCGGTTCTTTATATTCAGTGCCGGATTCGTCGAAAACACAGCCTTGCAGGCTGAGGCCGAGGGCCAGCGACGCGGCGGTCAGTAGTTTCAGGTTCTTCATGACTGGGTCCTCTTAAAGCGTGAAGCTGCCGATCAACGAAATGCCGAACAAGCGGTCATCGTTGAGCGTTGAGCCTTCAAGAAAGGCGTCGAACTGGCGCTGGGTGTAATTGAAGCGGACTTCCAGTGGCAGCTTCATCGAGGTTTTACGCAGGTCGTAAACCACATCGAGGGTGTAGGATTCGTACTCGATGCTGTCTTCAATACCGAACTCGTCGCGGGTCAGCGAGGTGCCGCCGTCGACGGTGGCTTCGGCATCAAAGGTAAAGTCGTAGCGCAGGCTGACGTCCAGGCTATTGAAGAAACGCACTGAGCCACCGAGATAGAGGCCGGTCGCTTCAAAGCTGCCTTTGTAGATCGACTCAATCGGCGTGGAGACGTCGCTGGACACCGGCTTTTCGTAGTCGACGGAGAAGAGTCCAACGCCGAACCTTACGTCCTGCTCTTCCATTGCATAACCGACAGTGGCTTCAGTGAAGGTGGTATTCACGTCGATTTTGTCACCGGCGGTCAGCAGCTTGGCGTCGTTATCCTCAATGTAGAAGTAATCACGGGTCGCCTGCACCGTGATCAAGAAGGTTTGCACATCGTAGTTGATGTCGATGCGGTGGACAGACTTTTCACCGCCGAAGAGCTGCACGGGGTCGATGCTCAGATCGGCGATAAAGCGTGTCCAGCCTTCTTTCTCTGAGTCAGAAGCCTGCGCAATTTCATCCTGCTCGGCACTGTCGCCGGGCGTCAGTTCGTAGCTCAGGCGGGGGCGGATCGCCGCCATCCAACTGATGTTTTGCATCCAGGTGGCCTGCTCCGGGAACCACTCGAACTGAAGAATGTTCAGACCGATGGTTTTTACGTAGGCGTCGCGAATAGTATCGGCTTCGAGCTCCAGGTATTTATAGCCCACCGAGAAGTCGCCCACATAGTTGTAGCCGGTTTCGTCACCGAAACTGGCTCGTTGATCGCCATCTTGCGCAAGCGCATTCCCGGCGGTGAGGCTGGCAGTCAGCAGAGCTGCTGCCGTGACACGTTTGTCCATCTCTATATACCCTCTGCGTAGTTTTAGCCGCATTAATTTTGTTTTGGTTGCGGCGAGTTTAGTGTTTTCCAGAAATTCTCCATTAGCTCCCTGCTGATAAGTGCCGCGACTTTCTCACCGGCCTTCTGGCAGGCGAGGTCGCTGTCTCCCGATACCGACTTGGCGGACCGGCTGCTGGCGCTCAGTGTCTGACCTTGAGTACTGAGCGTGGCATTGGTTTTGATGTTGCAGTAAAACGCGTTGTTGCGAGCCATCTGCCTGGAGCTGCTTTGCAGCTGCAACCGCAGGCTGGCCTTGTCGCCTGAGGCGCTGGTGCGCAGGCCGCGACGGGCGAGTTCTGCGGCAATATTGCTGGCGATGCCGGTGCTGAGTTCGTCACGGGCGTCGAGCTGGATCAGTAGCTGCTCGAAGAACTGTGCGCCCTGCTCGGCACGCTGCGTGATTGCGCTGTCGTCGAACGTTTGTTTGCCGCCCAGCAGTCGGTACTGCTGCAACAGCGATGTGTACTGCAGCTCATTCAGCATGCTTTGGTAATGCTGTCGAAGCTGACTGGACAGGTCGCCACTGACGCCGGTACGTGGGGCGTCTGCCAGCAGTGTGCGAATTTCCTGTGCCACGCGGCTGGCGGCGGCGTTGAGGTCAAGCTCTGCCAGACTGTAAAGCGTGTTGTGCTCGGTTACTTCCCGGCTTTCAACAATGCGGATATCCGACAGCGCAATATCGGGCACGCGGATACGGATATTGTTGTTGAAGGTGCTGCGGCTGCCCGTTTCGTCTGACACATTGTTCAGTGTCAGCTCGGAGCCCACTTGCAGCTTGAGGGTGCTGGCAATTTCATTGCGGGCGGACAGCTTGGCGGCTTCGCTGGCTTCGGCGTAACCCAGTGACAGATCGGCGGCGCCGACTCCGAACACGAAGCCGGGACGTTGCGGCGGGGTTTGTACCCAGTCCGGGGTGGCCGCCTGGGCCGCCAGGACGGGAAGCAGTATCAGGAGCGTGGCGGTATTACGCAGCAGGCGGGGCAGCTTCACAGGCCGAACCTCGCGCGCTCACTGTACTTGTGGATTTGTTTTTGACCGTTCCAGACTTCGCGGTTGCTGCGCAGGTCAATGAGTTTCAGGTCGACCTGATAGGTGGTGGTGCGCTTGCCCTCAAGCTGATCCACCAGCGAGGTAATCACGCCACTGAGCGCAAAAGTGGCGGCGGTCTCTTCGCCCATTTCCACTGCGCTGTCCATGCTCGCAAACATTTCCTGGTCCATCTTCTCGTCGCGAATTCGCTCGCGCTCCGCGCCGGTCACCACAAACTCGGCTTTGCCACTGCGCAGTAGTTCGCGCTTGATGGAGTTGATAAAGGTCTCCACGGGAATCTGCTCGTGAGAGCGGTTGCTGATGTGCTGAATTGCAATCACCGGCAGCTCCCCGTCGGCGCCGGGTTTGGCCCAGGGAAAACTCAGCATGTCGGGAATCAGCGCTTCGGCAACACTCTGTGAATCGCTGGCGTTCCAGCGGTCGGTCAACTGTGGCTGCTCGCCACCGTCGACCCGCTGTACCGAGTTACTGGCGCAGGCAGTCATGGTCAAAACGGCAATCGCGGCAAGCAGGCTTTTCAGAAACGTCTTCATAGCGGTACTCAGTATTGATGGTGGGTCAGTACGGTCTGATCGCTTGTGACCGTCAGGCGCTGCCGATCAGTGCCACTGATCAGCTCCAGTTCGCCGTCGCCGAGCGCAGCCTCGGGAATCCGTGATACGCGGATACGTGCGGGCAGCAATTGCCATTGCCGAAGGTCCGCCGCCGCTGAAAAGGTCGCCAGCGCGCCGCCCAATGAGAACGGCAGGCTGATGCCGCCGGTCATGGATTTATAACCTGCCGATTTACTCAGTTCGCGTAGCAGGGCTTCTTCAAAGCGGTACTGGAGTGTGAGCGCCTCGTAGCGGCGCAGATCCCCGGCGATATCGGCGATGGTGGTAAGCGGCAGCTGCTGGCCGCTGACGGTCTGCAGTGTTGTGGGCTGCTCGGCGGCATCATCCGCAAGGTAATCGATGAAGATACGGACGCCGCCGCCAATGGTAGCGGTGAGCCCCAAGCTGTCGGCAGCGCTCCAGTTGTCGCCCAGTTCTATTACGATGGCGTCTTTGTAGGGGCTGTCGTAGTGTAGCGACAGCTCGGCGAACAGTCGGCGTTGCGCGGCTTTTTCCGCTTCACTGCCGCGAATCATCGGGCGCAGGATCAATCGCTGAGCCACACTGTCGGCGGTCAGCAACATTTCGAGCGGCGCCTTGGCGGGCAGCACACCGTCGTGCTCGATCAGCCAGCGGCCGTCAGTCATCGAGTCGGCCCCGCCTGCGGCAAACGGCGATTCGGCGATGGCTCGCTGCTCGTAGCCGAGTGCGCTCAGGCAGCGGTGGCCGTTGTCGAGGATAAGCTGTCTGAGATTGTGCTGGACGTCGGTCGTCTCGCCTTCAGGTAACATCGCCAGCGCACGGCGATAGGCGAGTTGGGCACTGTCCAGATCGTTGTTGGCTTCGTAAATGATAGCCGACAGGGCGTAGAGCCAAGGCGCTTGAATGTCGATCAGGCCTTCGCTCAGGGCGTTCTTGCTGCGCTCACTGAACAGGGCGACGACGAACTGGGCCAGCTCGTCATAGCGGTCACTGTTGTCGCCCATCTCTCGGAGATAGCGCGACTCCCCTTGAAGAATATCGAGGCGACGCATTTCGACAGCGGCGGCTTCGCGCTGTTGCAGGGCGTTATTACCTTGGGTCATGTCCAAGTGGTTAAGCGCTTTCATATAGCTGACAAAACCCACTTCCAATCGGTTGGGACGGTATGGGGCGGCGCCGGGATTAAGAAGGCTGGCGGCTGACAAGTCGCTCAGGCTCTGGGTATAAAGCTCGTCATTGAGGCTGTAAGCGCGGTCGAGTGCGGTGTTGCTGCCGCGGTAGTCGCCCGCGAGGCGTCGCAGGCTGGCATGGGTGAGCACCGACAGCATGTCCTGGTCGTCATAGGCCGCGGCGCTTGCCAAGGCTGCGGAGGGCTCATTCAGCTGTTGGCTGAGGTTGGTGTCAGGCTTCGGACTATTGCTGACACAGGCGGTAATAGCGATGGGCAGAAAGCAGCTTGCTATTCTCGTTAGGACTTGCCTCATCCATTGTTATCCTTGCTGTACAGATACGTCTTAATCGAAAAACTGCAGTTCGGCACTGGTCAACAGGCCGCGCTGAATGTCTTCAATACTCAGTTCGCCGTAGCCAAAGGCGTTCGGCAGGATGCGTTCCCGGGCGGTGGTCAGCTTGCCCGCGCTGTTTTCACCCATGACTTCGGCGTCATACAACGCCTCCAGGCTGGCGTCGGGCGCAGGACCAAATTGTGCTGCGTAATTTACCCAGCCCAGATAGCTCTGCGTGAGGTAGCCGCCGCCAAAATTCACCTGCTGACTTTCAATGAAGTAGGCGATATTGCGCGAGTACTCAAAGGCGACCCGGTCGGTATTCTGGCGCAGCTGGAACAAGGAATCCTCGCCCAGGGTGCGTTCCTTCATGCCTTGCATATCTGGCTGAAAGTGGTCCTGTCTGGCAAAGACCAGGTAGGCGCTTACCCGCTCGCCCTCGGTATACAGGGAGATGAGGTACTTGTCGTCGATATAGTGGCGAACCTGCAGGCCATCGCCCAGTTCCTTTAGCAACTGGGGCTCGCCAATATAGTCTTGGATGTACGCAATATTGAGGCCGGCCCGCACGTGACTGGTGCGCTCATACTCCACGTTATTGCTGAATTTGCTCGATACGGATTCGTAGAGGTTTTTGATCAGCTCAATGGAGTCGGTGAAATTGCCCAGGCCGACAAACAGCAATACCAGCGACACCAGCCAGGTAGGCAGGCGATTGGCAATGGCGCTGACTTTTTGATTGTGAAGCTCAACTTTATCCACGATTACAGGCTCAGGAAGTGTTTTTCTGCCGCAGTCACTTTCTTGATGTACTTGCGGGTCTCATCGTAGGGCAGCTTGGTTTCCAGTGTATTAAACACGTCCTGTGGGCTCATATTGTTGATAACCACGGCGGCGCGGGAAATATTGAGCTTGCCGGTAAAGGCTTTGGCGACATTGCCGGCGCCGGTGTTGTAGGCCGCGATCGTGCAGTATTTCCGGCTCAGCGGGTCCTTGATCTTGCGCAGGTAGCGCTTGTCGAGAATGTTCAGGTAGCCGATGCCAACCTCGATATTCTTGTCGGCGGTAAACAGGTACTCCGGTGACAGCAGTTGTTCTTTGCCAAAGTGCATTTTGGTCACATCGCGCCCTGCACTGCCCGGTACGATCTGCATCAGTCCGTAAGCGGGGATCGGTGATACCGCTACCGGATTGAAGCTGCTCTCGGTGTACATGATGGCGTAAGCCAGCGGACGCGGAATATCCATCTTGTCGGCAAATTGCGTGACAGAGCCGCTGTATTTTCGGGCGCGGCGCACCGGCCAGCTATCAGACAGGTCGATGACCGCAACAGTGGCTTTGGCTTTTGTCGGCGTCGTATTTGCTGCTGTTGCTGTGGGGGCGGGTTTGCTGCTGTTGCTGGCAACGACCGGCTTGCTTGCCGCAGGCGCGGGCTTCGCTGCTTTTTTCTGCGGAGCGGGTTTGATTTCAACTTCGCTGATTTTTGCCTTGCTGGCCAGTGCAGCCGCCGCTTTGCGGTTGTCTTTTTCACCGACAAGCTCGCGCAGCTCGGCGACCACGGGAACCGGAGGCAGCGGCTTGCTGGTCGCGGTTTCCTGCATGCGGGCCACAATCGGGTATTCCTGATTGGCTTGCTCGGTCGTGGTTTCCAGCGCGCCCTGCAATTGCTCGTTGATAATGCGATTCATCTCGTCGGGAGACGGCTGCCCCATGACGGCGATGCGAATCTGGTTATTCTCAAAGTCGACGGTGCGCTTTACCCGGCGGTTTCGCGCATACTCCACCCATTTGCTGCGGTCACTGCTCTCGGTTTCCGAGCCCCACATGCTTTCCAGTTCAGCGATGAACGCATCCTGCTCGGCGCGGATCTCGTTGACGAAGCTGTTCCATTCATCGGCCTGCGATTGTTCGAACTCGGCAAACTCCGCGCTCAGCGAGCCCGCGAAGTCGCTGAAGGCGTCATCGCCAAAGGCATCCTGTGCGGTGGCGGAATAGTGAAAGCCAAGAAAACAAACGAGGACGGCACTGAGGCCTCTTGCCGGTTTTGTAAAGCTCACGCGTCAGTACCTTATGCAATTTATATATCTACTTTAATTTCAAAGATTCTAACCGGCTGTTGCGGTTTCGCAAGGGCAACTATTTCGCCTTTTCGACATTTGTGTTCGCGCTCCCCGCCTTTGGCAGTGCTGTTCCTGTGTGGGCCGAGGTGATAAAATCGCGCGTTTTCCGGAGGGCTTGAACCGTGCGCTGCCCATTTTGTAACTTCGACGACACCAAAGTGATCGACTCGCGACTCGTCGCCGAGGGCGGTCAGGTGCGGCGGCGGCGTGAGTGTTTGTCCTGCAGCGAGCGCTTTACGACCTACGAAAGTGCCGAGCTGCTGATGCCGAAGGTGATTAAAACCGATGGCTCTCGCGAACCGTTCGATGAAGAAAAGTTGCGCTCCGGGGTGTTGAAAGCGCTGGAAAAGCGGCCGGTCAGTGTTGAGCGTGTGGAGACAGAGATCTCCGAACTGAAGCGCCGCTTGCAGGCGACCGGCGAGCGCGAGGTGCACAGTCGCGATGTCGGCGAGCAGGTGATGGAGGCGCTCAAGGCGCTGGATCATGTGGCCTATGTGCGCTTCGCCAGCGTGTACCGCAGTTTTCAGGATCTCGATGAATTCCGTGCCGAGATTGATCGCCTGTCTGCCGAGCCCGGCGGGGTGTCGCTGGACAAGCTCAAGTAGCTTCCGTTGTCATGAGCTCTCTCTTTGATCAGCAGGCTATGGCGCGCGCGCTGCAACTGGCGCGCCGTGGTCGCTATTCCACCAGTCCCAACCCCAGAGTGGGTTGTGTGATTGCCCGCGATGACCAGGTGCTGGCCGAGGGCTGGCATCAGTGGGCGGGCGAAGGGCATGCAGAAGTGAATGCCCTGGCGCAGCTCGACAGTGCCGCGGGCTGTACCGCCTATGTGACGCTGGAGCCCTGCAGTCATTACGGGCGCACGCCGCCCTGTGCGGAAGCCCTGATCAAGTCGGGGGTAGCGCGGGTGGTGGTCGCCATGCAGGACCCGAATCCGCAGGTCGCCGGTCGCGGGCTGGCGATGTTGCGCGAGGCGGGCATTGCCGTGGATTGCGGACTGCTGGAAGCCGATGCGCGGGCATTGAACCGTGGTTTTAGCCGCCGAATGGAAGGCGGTCTGCCTTGGCTGACCATGAAGTCGGCAATGAGCCTGGATGGTCGCACTGCAATGGCGTCGGGCGAAAGCCAGTGGATTACCGGGCCGCAAGCGCGGGCCGATGTGCAGCGCTTGCGCGCGCAGAGCTGCGCGATTATCAGCGGCATTGAGACAGTGCTGGCCGATAACGCGGCGCTGACGGTACGGCCTGAGAGTTTTACATCGCCGCAGCACGAATATATGGCAGATCGCTGGCGGCAGCCGCTGCGGGTGATTCTTGATTCGCAACTGCGAACGCCAGACGACGCGCGGCTGTTTGAGGGCGGTGGTGCGATATTGCTGCTTACCACCTCGAGCGATGATGCGCGCCGCAAGGTGCTGGAAGCGCGGGGCGCCGAGATTATAGTGCTGTCGGGTGACCGCCCTGAGCCGCGCGCGGTGATGGAGCTGCTGTCCCGTCGTGGCTGCAATGAGGTCATGCTGGAGGCGGGGGCCACCCTGAGTGCGGCGTTTTGGAAAGACGGTCTGGTGGACGACTGGTTTGTTTACACGGCGCCCTGTCTGATGGGGAGTGCCGGACGGCCACTGTTGAGCTGGCCCATGGAGATGATGGCCGAGCAGCAGGCGCTGGAGATTGTGGATGCTCGCGCTGTAGGCCGTGACTGGCGCTGGCAGTTGCGCGCAGCGAAGGACTAGGAGCAGGCGTGTTTACGGGAATTATTGAAGCCGTTGGCGAAGTGGCCGCTCTGCAAATGCGCAGCGGTGATCTGCGGCTGTATATCCGCAGCGGCGACCTGCCGCTGGCCGAGGTCAAATTGGGCGACAGTATTGCCAGCAACGGCGTCTGTCTGACGGTGGTGGACTTGCCCGGCGACGGCTTTTGGGCCGACGTGTCACGTGAAACGCTCGCACACAGCAGTTTCGCTGAGGCCAAAACCGGCATGGCAGTGAATCTGGAGCGGGCGATGCTCGCCAGCAGTCGTTTCGATGGACACATTGTCAGTGGTCATGTGGATGGCGTTGGCACGATTGTCGCCATGCAGCGCGATGCCCGTTCGCTGCGTTTGAGCATCGACGCGCCTGAGAATCTGGCGCGCTACATCGCTCAAAAAGGGTCTATCTGTGTCGATGGCGTAAGCCTGACAGTGAATCGCGTCGATGGCGCAAGCTTTGAACTGAATATTGTGCCGCACACGGCGGCAGAGACAACGATAGCGTCTTACCGCGTCGGCAGCCGGGTGAACCTGGAGGTGGATGTGGTAGCCCGATATCTGGAGCGGTTGCTGGACGCCCGCTCGCTTGACAGCCGCAGCGGCGGCATCACAATGGCCACACTGGCCGAAAACGGTTTTATGAAGGCAAAGTAATATGGCATTTAGCACCGTAGAAGAGCTGATTCAGGACATTCGTCTGGGCAAAATGGTCATTCTGATGGATGACGAAGATCGCGAAAATGAGGGCGATCTGGTCATGGCTGCCGAATGTGTACGCCCTCAGGACATCAACTTTATGGCGACTCATGGCCGCGGTCTGATCTGCATGCCGATGACCCGTGAGCGCTGCGAACAACTCGCGCTGCCGCTGATGGTCGATCGCAATGCCTCCGGTTTTGGCACCAAGTTTACGCTGTCGATCGAAGCCCGCGAGGGTGTGACGACGGGTATTTCTGCTGCCGACCGTGCTCACACGGTGCGCACGGCGGCGGCGCGCAACGCCCGTGCCGAAGACATTGTCCAGCCCGGTCACATTTTTCCGCTGATGGCAGAGCCCGGCGGTGTGCTCAATCGCGCGGGTCATACCGAAGCGGCCTGTGATCTTGCCCGTCTGGCGGGCTTTGAGCCCACCGGCGTGATCTGCGAGATCATGAACGAAGACGGCACCATGGCCCGTCGCGAAGACCTGGAAGCCTTTGCTGCCGAACACGATGTGAAAATGGGTACCATCGCCGACCTGATTCACTACCAGGTGCTCAACGAGCGCACCGTTGAGAAGCTGAGCAGTGGCCCGATCAATACTGACTTCGGTGAATTCCTGCTGCACGCCTACCGGGACTCGGTGGCCGGTCAACTCCACTTCGCCCTGCAGAAAGGTGAGGTCAATGCCGACGAGCCGACGCTGGCGCGAGTGCATCTGGGCTCGACCGTACGCGATCTGCTGCAGAGCCAGCCACCGGGATCGACCACCGGCTGGAATATGCATCGCTCGCTGTCAGTGCTGGCCGAACACGGCGGGGTGCTGGTGCTGCTCGCCAACCAGGAAAAAGCGGAAGATATTCTCGCTGAGCTGGATATTGCGCGCGGTACCAAGTCGCCGCTGCAGGGTGACAGCGCCCAGTACCAGAATACCTACTTCAATGTCGGTCTGGGCTCGCAGATTCTGCGTGACGTGGGCGCTGGCAAGCTGCGCCTGATGGGGGCACCCGTGAAGTACAATGCGATTTCCGGCTTTGATCTGGAAGTGGTTGAGTTTGTCAGCCCCGGCGATTTCAGCTGAGCGGCGCTTACGGTAAAAACGCAGGTTGCCCGGCAGCCGCTAATGATTGAGAAATGTAAGGAACAGTGATGAAAACAATTGAAGGTACCTTTACCGGCGTGGCGGGCAAGTTCGCCATTGTGGTTGGCCGCTGGAACAGCTTTGTTGTAGAAAGCCTGCTGGAAGGCTCGCTGGATGCTCTGCGCCGCCACGGTGTGAGCGAAGACGATATCACCATCATCCGTGCCCCCGGCGCCTTTGAAATTCCACTGGTGTGCCAGAAAGCCGCAGCGGGTGGTCAGTACGACGCCATTATTGCGCTGGGCGCGGTGATTCGCGGCGGCACCCCTCACTTCGAATATGTGGCTGGCGAGTGCACCAAAGGTCTGGCCCAGGTCTCCATGCAATACAGCGTACCAGTGTCCTTCGGCGTGCTGACGGTAGACAGCATCGAGCAGGCCATTGAGCGCGCGGGCACCAAAGCGGGCAACAAAGGCGAAGAAGCGGCCATGTCGGCGATCGAAATGGTGAATCTGCTCAAGCAGATGTAAGCCGCTGCGACTATTATTACGGCGCGGCCATCAGCCCGCGCCGGTTCTTTTTATTTCGGAGTAACACCGTGGCCCAACGCCCAGAACAACACGCCAAAAACCAGTTGGCGGCTTCCCGTCGCAAGGCGCGTCACTACGCCCTGCAAGCGCTGTATCAATGGCAGATGGCCTCGCAGCCACTGAATGTTATCGACGCGCAATTTCAAACCGATTACGACATGCAGAATGTCGACCTCGTGTTCTTCAGCGAGTTGCTCCACAACATCCCCGCCAAGCTCGGCGAGTTGCAGGAGGCCTTTGTGCCGCATCTGGACCGGGAGCTGGACGACCTCGACCCCATCGAGCTTTGCCTGTTGCGCATGGGCAGCTATGAACTGCTGTTCCGTATCGACGTGCCATACAAAGTCGCCATCAATGAAACGGTAAATCTGGCCAAGCGATTTGGCGCGACAGATGGCTACCGTTACATCAACGGTGTGCTGGATAAAGTGGCGGCATCCGCACGGCAGATTGAAGTGAATGCAGAAAAGTCCCGCCGCAGCCAAGGGGAAGGCTGAGTCGCTGTGTCTGGCGCCGGGGGACTCTCCGAGTTCGCGCTGATCCAGCGCTTCTTTCAGCCCTTGTCCAAGGCATCTGCCTTCGTGCGCTGCGGTATCGGTGACGATTGCGCAGTGCTGTCACCCGCCGCCGGTGAAGAGTTGGCGCTGTCGGTGGATACTCTGGTGGAGGGTGTGCATTTTCCCCATGACTACCCGCCGTCGATGCTCGCACGTCGCGCGCTGGCCGCCTGTGTGAGTGACCTCGCCGCAGCGGGTGCTGAGCCCCGTGCATTTACCCTCGCACTGACCCTGCCGGAGAATGGCAGTGATTGGCTGGCGGCATTCAGCCACGCTCTGGCTGACGATGCGGCGCACTATGGCATGAGTCTGGTGGGGGGGGACACTACACGCGGTCCTCTGTGCCTGAGCTTTCAAGTGATGGGCACGGTGCCTGTTGGTGGCGCACTACTGCGCAGCGGTGCCAAGCCCGGTGATGATATCTATGTGTCAGGCAGTCTCGGCGGTGCTCGCGCGGCGCTGGACTATCTCGACAGTGACTCGCCCGATGCGCGCCAGCAGGCCTGCCTTGAGCGCTATCACCGCCCGCAGGCGAGGGTGGCCCTCGGCGTGGCCCTGCGCGGTATTGCCTCGGCGGCGGTGGATATTTCCGACGGTCTTGCCGCCGATCTGGGTCATATTCTCAATGCCAGTGGCGCGGGAGGGCGGCTGATGCTGGGCGCGCTGCCTATCCACCCGGCGATTACGGATTTATCCGCTGCCCGCGACTATGCTCTTTCGGGTGGCGATGATTACGAACTGTGTTTTACCGCGCCTGCGGAACAGCGCGAGTCAATCGCGGCCTTATCGGTCTCCTTGGGTTTACCATTGACCTGCGTCGGCGGCATTGTGCCCGGTGACGGCTTGTCGTGTATTGATGAAAATGGCCAAGCCTGCTCGGTCGGCGCCGGTTACCAACATTTCTGAGGTTTTATGAAAGCGATCCCTCCCCAGATGCTCCGCAACCCTACCCACCTGCTGTCGTTGGGTTTTGGCAGCGGTCTGGCACCGAAAGCCCCCGGCACCTTTGGCACCTTCGCGGCGATTCCCTTCTGGTTTCTGCTGCAACTGCTGCCTACCAGCTCGTACATTGCGGCCGTTGTCGCGGCGTTTTTGCTGGGGATTTATCTGTGCGGGGAAACGGCGAAAGCGCTGGGGGTGCACGACCACGGCGGGATTGTCTGGGACGAATTTGTCGGCCTGTGGATCGCCCTGTTCCTGTTGCCGCCGGGTTGGCTCTGGCTGGTGTTGGGCGTGGCGCTGTTCCGCCTGTTTGATATCTGGAAACCCTGGCCGATTCGCGTGCTCGATGCCAAGGTGCACGGCGGTCTGGGTATTATGATCGACGATGTGTTAGCAGGGTTTTACGCGTTTCTCGTAGTGCAGTTGCTGTTCGTACTGCTCTAAACATTCGCTGATGATGGATCTGGGCGTGAGGTCCAGAGGAAAAAGAGAGGACATCATGGTTTCTATCGGTACGCCATTCAGTACGTCGGCCTGCAAGGTGCTGCTTTGTGGCTCGGGAGAATTGGGTAAGGAAGTCGTTATCGAATTGCAGCGACTGGGTGTGGAAGTCATCGCCTGTGATCGCTACGACAATGCACCAGCCATGCAGGTGGCTGATCGCAGTCATTGTTTTTCCATGCTCGATGGCGCGGCACTGAGACGGGTGATTGAGCAGGAAAAGCCCGACTACATCGTGCCCGAAATCGAAGCTATTGCTACCGACACACTGGTGGAGCTGGAGAACGAGGGCTATACCGTGGTGCCCAGTGCCCGCGCCGCCCAGCTTACCATGAACCGCGAGGGCATTCGCCGTCTGGCGGCGGAGGAACTGGGGATCGCCACCTCTCCCTACCAGTTTGCCGACAGCTATGAGGCGTTCTGTCAGGCCGTTGAACAGATTGGCCTGCCCTGCGTGGTGAAACCGATTATGAGTTCATCAGGCAAGGGGCAAAGTCTGCTGCGCGATTCAGCGGACATTGAGCGGTCCTGGCAATACGCTCAGGAAGGTGGCCGGGCGGGTGCCGGACGGGTGATTGTTGAGGGCTTTGTCGATTTCGATTACGAAATCACCCTGCTGACAGTGCAGCATCGCGATGGCTGCAGCTTCTGCGAGCCCATCGGTCACCGCCAGGAAGATGGCGACTATCAGGAGTCCTGGCAGCCGCAAGCGATGTCTGCCGCGGCGCTGGAAACATCCAAAGCGATCGCCAAAGCCGTTACCGAAGCCCTGGGTGGCTGGGGCCTGTTCGGCGTTGAGCTGTTTATCAAAGGCGACGACGTCTGGTTCAGCGAAGTGTCGCCGCGCCCCCATGACACCGGGCTGGTGACGCTGATTTCTCAGGACTTGTCGGAGTTTGCCCTGCACGCACGCGCGATTCTCGGCCTGCCCATTCCCAGTATTGCTCAGCACGGCCCCTCGGCGTCGGCGGTCATTCTGGTCGAAGGCGAATCGCGCAACACCCGCTTTGGCAATCTGCAGCAGGCACTCGCGCAGCCCGATACGCAGTTGCGCCTGTTTGGCAAGCCGGAAGTCGCGGGTAAGCGCCGCATGGGGGTGGCGCTGGCTCGTGGCGCGGACATCGACGATGCCAAGGCCAAGGCAATCGCCGCCGCGCAGGCGGTCGATGTCAGTCTCTGAGATAGCGAACGGCCTGAATCCGCGCGCCCTGCGCCGGATTTTGGCGAGGTGGACCGCAGGCCTCTTGTTATTGCCGGTAGCCAGTCCTACACTGCGGGTTCTTGTCGGGGCGCCCTTGGGCTGAGATCGCAGTAGCGGGTCCCGTTGTACCTGATCTGGGTAATGCCAGCGTAGGGAACAAGATCGCCTCAGTATCAGTCCGTCTTCTGTGACGATCTCGTCCCTGCCTCTTAAAACTAGAGAACAGCCACGCCTGTCGTGCTGAGGGGAAAGTCATGAGTTCATCTGAATATCCATTGCTTCGCGAAACCGCGCAGGTCGATTCGGCGGCGGTAGAGCCACTGCCAGGGTCGAGCAAAATCTATGTACAGGGCAGCCGCGAGGATATTCAGGTGCCCATGCGCGAAATTAAACTGACCCCGACGCCGGTGCAGGCCAGCGACGGCAGCACCAAGCTGGAGCCAAACCCGCCGGTGCGGGTGTATGACACCTCGGGTGCCTACACCGACCCCAAGGCCAGCATTGATATTCGCAAGGGCCTGGCGCCGATTCGTGAGCAGTGGATTCTCGACCGCGACGACACCGAACTGCTCAGCGCCGACAGCTCAGAGTACACCCGTAAACGCGCCGCTGACCTGAGCCTCGAAGCGCTGCGCTTTGATCTGAAACGCCGTCCGCGCCGCGCCAAAGCCGGGCAAAATGTCAGCCAGATGCACTATGCGCGCAAGGGCATCATCACGCCGGAAATGGAATACATCGCCATCCGCGAAAACATGGCGCTGGCACAGGCGCGAGAAGCCGGCGAGCTGGCGGTGCAGCACCCCGGTCAGTCCTTCGGTGCCAGTATCCCCAAGGAAATTACCCCGGAATTTGTTCGCGACGAGGTGGCCCGTGGCCGCGCAATTATTCCCGCCAATATCAATCACCCCGAGCTGGAGCCGATGATTATCGGTCGCAATTTTCTGGTGAAGGTAAACGGCAATATCGGAAACTCGGCGCTGGGTTCGTCGATCGAAGAAGAAGTGGCCAAGCTGACCTGGGGCATTCGCTGGGGTGCCGACACCATGATGGATTTGTCGACCGGCAAAAACATTCACGAAACCCGCGAGTGGATTGTGCGCAATTCACCAGTGCCTGTAGGCACGGTGCCGATTTATCAGGCGCTGGAGAAAGTCGATGGTGTGGCTGAAGACCTTACCTGGGAAATCTTCCGCGACACGTTGATTGAGCAGGCTGAACAGGGCGTGGATTACTTCACCATTCACGCCGGGGTGTTGCTGCGCTATGTGCCGCTGACGGCCAAGCGGGTGACCGGCATTGTGTCCCGCGGTGGCTCGATCATGGCGAAGTGGTGTCTGGCCCACCATAAGGAAAACTTCCTCTACACCCATTTCGACGATATCTGCGAAATCATGAAGGCCTACGATGTGTCCTTCTCGCTGGGTGATGGCCTGCGTCCCGGCTCAGTGGCTGACGCCAATGATGAGGCGCAGTTCGGCGAGCTGCGCACGCTGGGTGAGTTGACCAAGAAAGCCTGGAAACACGATGTGCAGGTGATGATCGAAGGTCCGGGTCACGTGCCTATGCAGATGATCAAAGAGAACATGGACGAGCAGCTCAAGCACTGCGACGAGGCGCCGTTCTACACTCTTGGGCCGCTGACCACGGATATTGCACCCGGCTATGACCACATTACCTCGGGCATTGGTGCCGCGCAGATCGGCTGGTACGGCTGTGCCATGCTCTGCTATGTGACACCGAAAGAGCATCTCGGCTTGCCCAATAAAGATGACGTCAAGACCGGCATCATCACCTACAAGATTGCGGCCCACGCAGCCGATCTGGCGAAGGGGCACCCCGGCGCGCAACTGCGTGATAACGCCTTGAGCAAAGCGCGATTCGAGTTCCGCTGGGAGGATCAGTTTAACCTCGGTCTCGATCCGGACACGGCGCGGGAATTCCACGACGAAACCCTGCCCAAGGAGTCGGCCAAAGTCGCCCACTTCTGCTCAATGTGTGGCCCCAAGTTCTGTTCGATGAAGATCACGCAGGATGTACGCGACTACGCGGCCAAGCTTGAGGAGGAAGAGCTGGAGCGCGAAATGGCCAAAAAATCCGATGAGTTCAAGGCTCAGGGCAGCGAGATATACAAAAAACTGTGAGCCCAATGGCGAGAACGGAAGTAACGAGTCCGGCCAGGTGTCGGCGCAGTGCGTTGCGGGGGCTGAAGTGATGCGGCAAGTGGCTGTTGTCGGGGCGGGTATTCTCGGGCGCCTGCTGGCCTGGAAGCTGTCGGCGCAGGGCTATGTCGTCACGCTGTTCGACAAGGGCAGCCGCGATGGCGAAACGACCGCTGCGCGTGTGGCGGCCTCGATGTTGGCGCCCTATACCGAGGTGGCCAGCGCGGAGCGTCAGGTGTTCGACTGGGGGTTGATGGCGCTGCGCTGGTGGCCGGAGCAGATTGCCGCCCTGGAAGCGCAGACGGGGCGCGCCGTCAGCTACGGTCTCGATGGCAGCGTGGTGGTGGCTCACGAGCTGGATAAATCTACCCTGCAGCATTTTCAGCAACAGCTTCGTGCAGTCGTGCCGGACTATATTGAGCGGGTCGAGCGCATTGATGCCGAACGTCTGACTGAGCTGGAACCGGAGCTGGCGCCGCGCTTTCGCGATGGCCTGTTCCTGCCCGATGAGGGTTACCTCGACAACGGCGCGCTGCTGGCGGCACTGGCCGATGCGATTGAGCAGCAGGGTGTGTGCTGGCAGCCCCATAGTGAAGTGACAGACATTGCGCCCCACTCGCTGCGCGTCAATGGTCAGGCGCAGACCTTCGATTGCGTCGTTGATACCCGCGGGGTCGGGGCCCGGGACGCCCTGCCAGAGTTGCGCGGTGTGCGCGGTGAAGTGTTGTGGCTGCGCGCCCCTGAGGTGTCACTGTCGCGCCCGGTGCGCCTGATGCACCCGCGCTACAAACTCTATGTGGCGCCGCGGCCGGATCATCGCTATGTGATCGGTGCCACCGAGATTGAGAGTGAGTCGATGGCGCCAGTTACCGTGCGCAGTCATCTGGAGTTGCTGTCGGCGCTGTACAGCCTGCACAGCGGCTTTGCCGAGGCGACGGTGGAGCACGCCTGGAGTCACTGCCGACCCGCCATGCCGAATAATCTGCCGATAGTCAGGGGGCAACACGGCCTGCTGACGGTGAACGGCCTGTATCGCCACGGTTACCTGCTGAGTCCGTATGTGGTGGAAACAGCGTTGCAGGCATTTGAACGCGATTGCTGGGAGTCTTGATGATCACAATCAGTGTGAACAACCAACGTCGACAGTGCGAAGCGGCGAGCCCGCTGGCCGAGCAGTTGGAAGTCTGGGGTTTTAGCTGTGAAAAAGTCGCTGTGGCGGTTAACGGCGATTTCGTGCCGCGCTCGCAATACGGTGAATACCGCCTTAGTGATGGCGATCAGCTCGATGTGCTGGCGCCGGTGCAGGGGGGCTGATGGTGAGTCAGCAGAATGCGGATACCTGGACCCTTTACGGTCAGTCTTTTTCGAGTCGCCTGCTGATTGGCAGCGCGCTCTACCCGTCGCCACAACTGATGTGCGAGTCGATTACGGCGTCGGAGGCAGAGATTATTACCGTCGGTCTGCGGCGGCAGTCGCCAGAGCAGGGCGGCGGGGCCAGCTTCTGGGAGCAGATCAAATCCCTTAACAAAACCCTGTTGCCCAACACGGCAGGCTGTCACACCGTAAAAGAGGCGGTGACGCTGGCGCAGATGAGCCGTGAGCTGTTCGAGACCGACTGGCTGAAACTGGAAGTGGTCGGCGACGACTACAACCTCCAGCCCGACCCCATTGCTACTATCGAGGCGGCCGAGCAGCTCATCAAACTCGGTTTTAAAGTGTTTCCCTACTGCACCGACGATCTGGTGATCTGCCAGCGCCTGCGCGATGTCGGCTGCGAAGTGCTGATGCCTTGGGGGTCGCCGATCGGTACGGGGCGCGGCCTGATGAATCCCTACAATTTGCAGACCATTCGCGAACGCCTGCCCGGTATGCCGCTGATTGTCGATGCGGGTATCGGCAAGCCTTCCCATGCGGTGCAGGCCATGGAGCTTGGCTATGACGGCATTCTTCTGAATACCGCTGTGGCGCAGGCCGCACAGCCTATACTGATGGCAACGGCATTCCGCGATGCATTACAAGCGGGGCGCTCGGCCTGGCTGGCGGGTGCCATGCCCGAGCGGCAGACGGCGTCGCCGTCGACACCGACGCTGGGTATGCCCTTCTGGCATCAGCAGTAAACGCAGACAAAATAACGAGGCCCTATGGCAAGTCATTCCAAACCCATCGCCTGGTCGATCGCCGGTTCTGACTCCGGTGGCGGCGCGGGTATTCAGGCCGATCTGGCCACCTTTCACGATTTTGGTGTTCACGGTTGTACGGTCATTACCGCGATTACCGCCCAGAACAGTTTCGCCGTGGGCCATGTTGCGGTGACCTCCCACCGGGCGCTGGCGGCGCAGATTAACGCACTGGACAGCGACCTGCCGGCCGGGGCTATCAAACTCGGCATGCTGGGGTCGGCGGAAGTGGTAGAGGTAGTTGCCAAGTATCTGCAGGACTACCCCGGCCCGGTGGTCTGCGATCCGGTCATGGTTTCCACCAGTGGCGGCTTGTTAATGGAAAATGGCGTCAGCCAGGTATTGGTTGAAAAGCTGCTGCCACGAGCGGATTTGCTAACCCCGAATATCAGTGAAGCGGAAACCCTGCTGGATCGAAAAATCACCACCGCTGAAGAGGTTGAGCGCGCCGCTCAGGATATCGTGGTGCTCGGTGCCCGTTCAGTGTTGCTGACCGGTGGGCATCTGGTGACGCGTGATGGCCTCTGCCACGACTATTGGACCGATGGTGAACAGGGGTTCTGGCTCAGTGGTCCGTGCATCGATACGCTGAATACCCACGGCACCGGCTGTACGCTGTCGTCGGCGATTGCCGCGTTGCTGGCGCGGGGCTATGAAATGGCGGATGCGCTGGTGCTGGCCAAGGCCTATGTCAGTCAGGGGCTGCGTTTGTCAGTGCAGCTTGGTGGCGGTCCCGGCCCGGTGACTCATATGGGTTGGCCAAAGCAGCTTTGCGACTACCCTGGGCTAAGCCGTCGTTTCCCCAAGGCGAAACCCGCGTTTCCCGCCTGCGACGGTGAACTGGGACTGTATCCGGTGGTGGACAGCAGCGAATGGGTCGAGCGCTTGCTGAAAAGCGGCGTGAAAACGATCCAGCTGCGGATCAAAGGCCCGCATCAGCCCAACCTCGACGAGGAGATTCAGCGCGCGGTGGCACTCGGCCGGGAGTATCAGGCTCGGGTGTTTATCAATGACTACTGGCCGCAGGCAATTACCGCCGGTGCTTACGGGGTGCACCTCGGACAGGAAGATCTCGATGTGGCAGATATCCAAGCGATTGCCGATGCCGGGCTGCGGTTGGGGGTGAGTACCCACAGCCACTACGAGGTGGCGCGTGCCCATGCTTTGCGTCCCAGCTATATTGCCATCGGGCCGGTCTACCCAACCACCAGCAAGGAAATGCGCTTTGGTCCACAGGGGGTGAATCGGCTTCGCCACTGGGTTGAGCTGTTGTCCCCCGGCTACACGCTGACGGCGATCGGCGGAATCAATCTCAAGCGCGCCGACGAAGTGCTGGCCACCGGGGTGGGAAGCTGCGCGATGATTACGGCTATCACCGAAGCGGATGATCCGGAGTCGGTGGTCGCTTCACTGATGGCTCTGCACCAACCGCGTTAGTCAGCGCAGTTTGCTCAGATCCGTGTGGAAGTAGCGGTGCAACGCACTGTGCTCTTCCTCCGGTGACTGTCGCCAGCCATAAATAGCGGGCCGCTCGCGCTCTATTACCAATGTTTTGAACAGTAACCAGTCGTAGATGGACAGCAGATTGCAGAGGTTGCTGCCAGAATTTTTTCCGCGGGCGTGATGATGGTGGTGCTGAGTCGGGAATGTGAAGAGATGGCACAGGCCGTACATGCTGTTGCGCACCCAGGCCCAGCGGTGGTTGAGCAGATAGAGATCGTAATTCCAGTTCACGTGGTTGTGTGCAGCCCACAGTCCCTTGAAGACGGTGCCGATCACAAACACCTCGGTCAGCCCCAGATACAGCGCCAGAAACTGGAACCAGTAATTGGGCATGATGAACCACCAGGTCCAGTGCTCGACAAAGGTTTGGGTGACGCTTAACTCGCCTTTGCCGTCGTTGCCTCCCGAGAGGTGGTGGGGCCGGTGGCCGATCTTGTAGAGGTTCTGGGCCCGGCGCAGCCAGGTATTTTTCGGACGACGGCTGTGGGCGAACCAGTGTCCGGCACCGTGCAACAGTTCCTCCAGCGCGATATAGCCGATCAGCGTTACCCAGAAATACTCACTTTCCAGCCACGCCAGTGAGTCGTGAAACTGGGGGATGATCGCGCCTGCGATCCAGGCAATGCCGAACAGCAGCAAGGGCCGCTGAATCAATACCATGCCGGCCGCGCTCAGGCCGGCCATCTGCCAGTCTTCACGGCTTTTACGTGCGCCCTGGGCGCGGCCACTGAACCACTCCCAAATGGCGAACACAATGATAAAGGCAGTCACAAAATGAGCAGGCTGAAGATCCACGCCGATGTCCTCTTATTGGTTTTAGCGGCTTGCGGTAGACAGCCTACGGAATTTTAGGTATTTGTGAATTCGATAATTTATATACCTATTATTTATGAAGCTGAATTTACGTGCGGTTGACCTGAATCTACTGACCGTTTTCGATGCGCTGCTCCGGGTGCAGAACCTCTCCCGCGCCGCCGAAGAATTGGGCATGAGCCAGCCCGCTGTGAGTGCGGCGCTGTCCCGCCTGCGCCTGACCATGAAAGACGAGTTGTTCGTGCGCACGCGCAGTGGCATGAAGCCGACGCCCCGCGCACTGGCTGCTCAGGCGCCGGTGGCTGAGGCGCTGGCACTGATGGCCGGAGCGCTGAGCAGCGACCAACAGTTTGTGCCCGCCAGTGCCGAGCGGCAGTTCAGCTTGTTGGCCGACGGCTATCTGGAAATGACGGCGCTGGGCGGCATCATGCAGGCTTTGCAAATCGCCGGGCCAGGGTTGAGCTTACGTAACACGGTGCTTGACCGTCATGATGTGGCCGCGGCGCTCGCGCGGCTGGAGTACGATGCAGTGATTGATTTTGTGCGGGTTGAATCCGACAAGGTCTGTGTGGCGCCGATCGGCGAACAGGAGCTGGTGGTCATTGCCCGTCGCGGGCATCCGCGATTGAGGCGGCAACTCAGTGTCGAGCAGTATTTTGCCGAAGGGCATATTCTGTTGCGTCAGCGCAGTCGCTACCGCACACAACTGGAACTGGCGCTGGGAGGAGAGCGCTTGCAACGCCGGGTTGACGTGCATGTACAGCATTTTGCGGCGATGCCGCCGGTGGTGGCACAGACCGATTCGCTGGCAACCTTGCCCAGAGTGTTGGCAGAGCGCTTTGCGCGGGCCTACGATATTCAGGTGTTTCCCTTTCCGCTGCCCATGCCTGCGGTACCCACCTGGTTGATGTGGCCGGCCAGTCTCGCGGGGGATGCCGGACACCGCTGGTTTATTGAGTTGCTAAGGACGCAGGCCCGGCTGCTGACTTGATGCGGGCGCGAAGCTGGGGTTAGATGCCATGAAACAATGGGCTGGTCGCAGGGCTGCCAGTGGCGAGGATGAGCAATGATCAAACATACGGCACTGCTGCTGTTGCTGGCGATGACAAGCAGTTTCAGCGTCGCAGAAGCGCTGGTTGTGCGGGGGCTGTTCAAGGGGGCAGTGCTGCTGGATATCGATGGGGAGCAAAAGCTGCTGCGCGAGGGCGCAACGCACCCCCGCGGGGCGACAGTGATTTCCGCCGATTCGCGCTCTGCGGTGGTTCGCTACCAGGGCGAAACGCGCCGCCTGACGCTGAATAAGCGCATTGGTACCCATTACGCCGAGGCGGAAACGCAGGAAGTGGTATTGCAGCGCAACAGCAAGCGGGAATACCGCACCCGCCTTGAAGTGAATGGCCGCAGTGCGGAAGCGGTTGTCGATACGGGTGCCACATCGGTGGCGATGAGTACCTTGCACGCCCGTCAGCTGGGTATCCGCTACGATGATGCCCCGGTGGTCAGTGTTGCCACGGCTTCGGGGATGAGTCGGGGTTTTGCGGTGACCCTGCCCAAGCTCGCGGTAGGCAGCATCGAGCGCCACCACGTGGCAGCGGTGGTGGTCGAGGGGGATTATCCCCATGTCATTCTGCTTGGCATGAGCTTTCTCGAACACGTTGATATGCAGGAAAAAGGCAATATTCTCACCCTGACCGCCCACTGACTGGGGCCTGCCCACATTGCGGCTCGCCTGATCGGCTTCGCGCTGATAAAATGCGCCACCGAAAATTTTCTGGAGATGCCAGTGGCGGTCCGCTATATAGAGTCCTCCAAGCTCCCCACACCCTGGGGGGTGTTTGATATTCACGGTTTTGAGGACGCAGAAACCGGCAAAGAGCACGTGGTACTGAGCCTCGGGGATATTGGCGACGGTCAGCCGGTGCTGGCGCGCATTCACTCCGAGTGTCTGACCGGTGATGCCCTGTTCAGCATGCGTTGCGACTGCGGCGCACAGTTGCAGGCGGCGATTCAGAAAGTGGCGGAAGAAGGGCGTGGTGCGATTTTCTATCTGCGTCAGGAAGGTCGGGGCATCGGCCTGATGAACAAAATCCGTGCGTATAAATTGCAAGATGAAGGCGCCGATACCGTCGAGGCCAATGAGCAACTGGGCTTTGGCGCGGACATGCGGGACTACAGCCTGCTCAAGCCGATGTGTGAGCAGCTTAATATCCACAAAGTGCGTCTGATGACCAACAACCCGCGCAAAGTGAATGCGCTCACTGACCAAGGGGTCGATGTGGTAGAGCGTCTACCGCTGCAAACCGGTCAGAACCCCCACAATGCCAAGTATCTGGCAACCAAATCCGGCAAGCTGGGTCACCTCTTCTAAGTTGCTCGACGGTTACGCGGGTCATCGGATTGTCACGACGCTGTGACCCGCCTGTCACTACCTCCTTCCACACTGGGCACCTTCTGTTTTCAACAAAAGAATGTCTGCCTATGTCTGTCTTACGACTGTGGGTCCTCCACGACGGCAAGCCCGGCCATTATTCCCAGGCTTTGGGCGTTGCCCGTCTGATCCAGCAACGCAGCCAGCGTCCCTGCGAGATGAGGGCTATTCAGGCGAAGCCCAAACTCAAACTGGCGAATCACGCGCTTCGCTTCCTTGCGGCGCGTGCCGGGGCGGCACTGTTGCGCTGTCTGCCACTGGCGTATCGCCGCGAGGCATTGCCCGATGAAGTGCCCGATCTGATTATCTCCTTCGGCGGCAATGTGCTGGCGCTTAATGTCGCCCTCAGCCGTCTGCTGGACTGC
>MDTC01094480.1_pt1 | contig 96867 bp, 86 predicted proteins | sample 811181 | NCBI WGS metagenome assembly MDTC01 (sample SAMN05326644, study PRJNA326480) | marine metagenome | isolation source: seawater | place: Pacific Ocean: North | collected 2011
AAGTCTCTGGAGCGGTCAAACAGCCGAATATTACTGGGTAATTTCAGGCTTCCCGCTGAAGAGGAGGCGCATTATATAGACCACGACAATCCCGTCAATGGCTTTTTGTAATTTTTTTACAAAATCGTATTTTTAACCTTTTGGTCAAAGCACGTATACTTGCGCTCCCCTGCAGATCCGCTGCATGGGAATGTATGCACAGGCTACATTTAAAGGCCGGACTGTCTTTCCGGCGCAGCTTATACAGAGGTAACCACGATGACTGAAAAAGCCGTCGTTATTTATTCCGGCGGGATGGATTCCTTTACCATCCTTAATAAAGCACACCGCGAAGGACTGGAGATCTATGCTCTGACCTTCGATTACGGTCAGAAGCACAGTAAAGAGATTGAGTTTGCGCGTAACGTCTGCGCCGAGCTGAACATCAATCACCGCATCATTGATATCACCGCCATCAATCAACTGATCTCCAACTCGTCACTGACCTCTGACGTGGAAATTCCTGAAGGCCATTACGCTGACGACAATATGAAGTCCACCATGGTGCCAAACCGCAACATGATTCTGCTGTCGCTGGCCATTGGTTATGCCGTCGACATCGGCGCCAGCAAGGTTTACTACGGCGCCCATTCCGGTGACCACTCCATTTACCCGGACTGCCGTCCTGAGTTTGTACACGCTATGAATGATGTAGCGAAAATTGCCAACTATGAGCCGGTTGAAATTGTTACTCCTTATTTAACCGGCGATAAGATTTCCATTCTGCGCGACGGTCTGGCCATGGGTCTTGATTATGGCAAATCCTGGACCTGCTATAACGGGCGCGAAAAAGCCTGTGGCAAATGTGGTTCCTGCGTAGAACGCCTGGAAGCCTTTGAACTGAATAACACCCGCGACCCGCTGCCCTACGAGATTGAACAATGAGTAAAGGCGCGGAGGTGAAGAAGCCATACCGTATAAAGGAAGCCTTCTATACCTTACAGGGAGAAGGCGCTCAGGCCGGGCGCCCTTCCGTTTTCTGCCGTTTCAGTAAGTGCAACCTGTGGAATGGTAAAGAAGAAGGCAGAGCCTCTGCTGTCTGCGACTTCTGTGATACTGACTTCATCGGTACCGATGGGCAGAACGGTGGACGCTATTCAACCGAAGAACTTATCACTCTGCTGACGTCGCTGTGGCCGGACATGCAATGCGGCACCCCCTATGTTGTCTGTACCGGTGGAGAGCCACTGCTGCAGTTAGATGATGAGCTGATTGCGGCTATGCATAAAGCCGGGTTTGAGATTGGCGTGGAAACCAACGGTACTCTGCCCGCTCCCGCAGGCATCGACTGGCTGTGCGTCAGCCCAAAAGGCGTATCAGAGGTGGTCATCGACCGATGCGATGAACTGAAGCTGGTGTATCCGCAGGCGGCTGCCATGCCGGAGCGTTTTGCCAGTACCATCGACGCAGCCCATTATTATCTGCAGCCAATGGCGGATTATCGTGTGAAATTATTGGCCAGTGATGGCATGGATAAAGCTCAGGCAGAACGCGATGGCCTGTCAGGCGGCAACACCCGTCTGGCGACCGAGTATTGCCTGGCGCATCCGCAGTGGAAGCTCAGTCTGCAGACGCACAAATATCTGGGCATCGATTAAGGCGGATTAATAATCCGCTTTAATCACCAGTTTTTTCTCCGCACCTTCACTTTCATAGCGACGGTGCACTTCCACCACATCCTGACTGCTGAACACTTCAATCGCCAATGGCTTGAGACTGCCGTTATCGAGCTGCTGCGCAATCTGCTGCAAACGCTGTCCGAAAGCTTCACGTCCGATACCGTTTAGCAGTGGCAACAGGACAAACACTGCATGTAAGGTCAGCGCTTTGGCATGGGCCTGCCCGAGATCATACTGAGCGCGGGCATTAATCGTTGCCACCTGACCATAAGGAGCAGCCAGCTGCAGTGCCATTTGCAGACCTGGACCACCGAAGGTGTCCAGAACTTTGCCAAACACCTTTCCATCAACCACAAGGTCTGCCGCCTCGCTGTGCAACACGCCTTTGCCGCCCATGGCGTCAATATGCGCTACCCGCTCAGCCGTTCCGGCGGAACCGGTCACATCGCAGCCCATCGCTGAAGCCAGCTGTAACGCCATCTGCCCTACGCCACCGGATGCACCACCAATATACAGGGCATCTCCGGCGCTAATTTGCAGACGCTGCAGCGCCTGATCTGCAGTGAGGGACACCAGAGGCATAGCAGCAGCCTGTTCATCGGTCAGGCTTTCCGGCGCCAGCGCCAGCAAACGCGCATCGGCCACCTGATACTGGGCCAGGGAACCCTGAGTACCTTTTACCCCACCACTCATGCCATACACCCGATCGCCAACCTTAAAAGCGGTAACATCCGGACCTAAAGCTTCAATCACACCACACACATCGCAACCGAGAATGCCGGAGGCAGGCGCAATCAACGCCAGCCCCGCACGTATTTTGGTATCGATCGGATTAAACCCGGATGCGGAAACCCGGATCAGCACTTCGCCGGCAGCCGGTTGTGGGGGTTCAATGGTTTGCAGTTGCAGTACATCCGGTGCTCCGGTGTCTGTCATTACCCAGGCTTTCATATCTTTCCTCATTCTTACATCTTTCGCGCATTATTTATTGCAACGGCATTACATGCCCCACGACCTTCGCATTACAGCAGCTCGGTCTGACTGAGCTGATCACGGATCAGGCCAATGATGTCACTGATGAGTTCCTTGCGGCTGCTGTCCGCCTGAAAGCTGGCATATACGGTGCGATTTACCACCGGAGCATCCGGTACGATAAACAGGCGCTTTTCATCGACGTATTGGCGGATCAGGCTGACCGGCAGATAAGCAGCGCCGCCACCGGATACAGACAGCAGGCAATCCAGCGCAATACGGCCGGTATTGGTCTGCAGCATTGGCGGATTAGCGCCTTTGAATTCCTGCGCGTGCTGAATACGGAACGACGTTCCCCAATCGACCAGAACATAATTACTTTCCAGTGCAGACTGCCAGTCTTCCTGAGGCTGGGATGACACCAGATAAAGCGGAATGTCGAGAACGGCAACCGTTGTCAGCTCTTCCGCTTTGGGCGCATCAAATACGAACGCCAGATCCAGCGTACGCTCAGCGATCTGGCGCACCAGATTACCACTGCTGTGGGCCAGCGCATTAAGCGCCACACCGTTCAGTGTGTTCATCATCACCGTCAGCTGATCCTGCAGAAAGGCATCCCACAGGTTAGGGGTAGCGCCAAGAGAAATCTGCTCACTCATCCCTTCTGCCGTGGCAACTTCCTGACGGATACGCTGCTCCAGCATGACACTGCTTTCCGCCAGCGGCAGCAGCTTTTCTCCGGCTGGTGTCAGACGGATGTTGTTACGCTGACGGGAGAAGAGTTCAACCCCCAGCAGGCCCTCCAGCTGGCGCACACGGAAGCTCACCGCAGACTGCGTCAGATAGAGATTTTCTGCAGCGCGGCCAAAGTGACGGGTGCGGGAAACCTCCATGAAGGTTTTCAATAATTCTGTATCCATGACGACCAAAAATAGTTTTCGTAACGATAAGATTTTTTTGTTTTACCGGCGGGTAGTGTCTGACCATACTCCGCCGAAAATGACCCTCAACCGCGATAGTAGGTGCAGAATGAGCAATATCCAAGAGAAGAGTTTTGCCACCAGCAAAAAGTACTTTGATGATCGCAACTTTCCGCGCGGTTTCCAGCGCGCTGGCGATTTCACCCGTGCGCAGGCAATTATCCTTGAAACCAAAGGGGTTGCTCTGAAAGAATTGCATGAGGGCGTACGCCAGCCGGAAACGGACGAAGAAGTACATTTCGTCGCGACCTGTCTCGGTCAGGAACAGCCTCAGACGGACGTTGAGAAAGCCTGGGCAAGCTATGTAAAGGCGCTGCAGCGTAAACAGATTTACTTCACAGCTTCGTCAGCAGCCGTGTCCGATGGCGGCGGCAGTGACGATATGGATGACGATGACTAAACCAACACTGGGTTACATAGAGCCGATTGTTCTTCCGGATCTCGGAATTGAATGCGCGGCCAAAGTGGACACAGGGGCATGCACCAGCAGTCTGCATGCGGAGAAAATTGAGCCCTTCGAACGTGACGGTGAAGCCTGGGTACGCTTCCACGTGCTGTTCAAAGGGCCAGCAAGCGACATAGATCAGGTATGTGAGGCGCGGGTCATTGACCGCCGGGTCATCGCCAGTTCTAATGGTCAGCGTAGTCACAGATACATCATTGACGCGCAAATCACCGCCGCCGGTCAGACATGGCCGGTGGAAATCAGTCTCAGCCACCGTGGCAGCATGAAGTACCCCATGCTTCTCGGCCGTAAGGCCATCGCCGGACGTTTTCTGGTAGACGTTGCCCGCACGGGTAAAAAATTGGATTCATTATGAAAATTGGTATTCTCTCCAGGGGCCCAAATCTTTATTCGACCAGGCGCCTGGTGGAAGCCGCGCAGGAACGTGGGCACGAAGTTGAAGTGCTCGACACCCTGCACTGCTATATGAACATCAACAGCCTGGAACCGGCCATTCACTATAAGGGCCGTGCACTGAAAGACTTTGATGCGGTTATTCCCCGAATTGGCGCTTCCATTACCTTCTACGGTACTGCTGTGCTGCGTCAGTTCGAGATGATGGGCGTATACCCGCTGAACGAATCTGTTGCCATCAGCCGCTCGCGCGACAAACTGCGCTCGATGCAGCTGATGTCGCGCAAAGGCATTGGCATGCCAGTCACAGGGTTTGCTCACAGCCCGGATGATATTCCCGATCTGATCGACATGGTCGGTGGCGCGCCGCTGGTGATCAAGCTGCTGGAAGGTACTCAGGGTATTGGTGTCGTGCTGGCGGAAACCCGCAAGGCGGCCGAAAGCGTGATTGAAGCTTTCCTCGGCCTGAAAGCTAACATCATGGTGCAGGAATACATCAAAGAAGCCGGCGGTGCAGACATCCGCTGCTTCGTGGTCGGCGATAAAGTCGTTGCCTCGATGAAACGTCAGGCGGCGGAAGGTGAATTCCGCTCAAACCTGCATCGCGGTGGCACGGCAGCGGTAGTCCGCATCTCGCCGGAAGAGCGTGCGACAGCGGTACGCGCCGCCAGAACTATGGGGCTTAATGTCGCAGGTGTCGATATTCTGCGTTCCAATCACGGTCCGGTGGTGATGGAAGTAAACTCTTCACCAGGTATTCAGGGCATCGAGGAAGCGACCGGCATCGACGTTGCGTCCAAAATCGTGATGTTTATCGAGAAGAACGCCCGTATTAACCACACCCGCACCCGCGGTAAAGGCTGAACGCCCGGCGATTGCTGAGTATCAAACTGCACTGAAAGCGACATTAAATGGCCGGAATCCCCGGCCATTTTCATTTCTGAGTGTCACAGAACTCCGTACTTCTCACCTTCCAACCCCCCATCAGTCTTACGACCAGCCCTGTCAGAAACGCACAAAAACCTCAGCCGCAGGGCCCCCGGAGGTTAACAGGCATTTACGCAGGTCGTTTACAAACTACGTACCCTTTCGTATGATTCTGACCTTCACGGGCAGCAATCGCTGCCTTTTTGCGTTTAGAGGATTTAAGCATGCAAGCGATCATGAACACCTACGGGCGTTTACCGGTAACTTTTGTGAAAGGCGAAGGCAGCTGGCTGACGGACACCGAAGGTCGACGCTATCTCGACGCACTCAGCGGCATCGCTGTCTGTGGTCTGGGGCATGCACATCCGGCCGTTACCGAAGCCATCTGCAAACAGGCCGGTGAACTGATTCATACCTCTAACCTGTACAGCATTGAACGTCAGGAAGCTCTGGCCCAGGCACTGACCCGTGTATCCGGTATGGATAACGTGTTCTTCTCCAATTCCGGTGCTGAAGCCAACGAAGCGGCGATTAAAATTGCGCGTAAGTACGGTCACGATAAAGGCATTGATGAGCCGGTCATCCTGGTAATGACCAAAGCCTTTCATGGCCGCACCATGGCAACGCTGACCGCCACAGGTAACGCCAAAGTACAGGCCGGTTTTGGCCCACTGCTGAATGGTTTCATCCGTGTTCCGTACATGGACATCGTCGCCATTCATTCTGTACTGAAAGCTAACCCGAATGTCGTCGCCATTATGCTTGAGCCGATTCAGGGCGAAGGCGGTCTGGCAACCGCATCGGCTGAATATCTGCAGGCGGTACGTACCCTGTGTGATGACAATGATCTGCTGATGATCCTTGATGAAGTACAGACAGGTAACGGCCGTACCGGTACCTATTTCTGCTTCCAGCAGTTCGGTTTCCGCCCGGATGTTGTCACCACTGCCAAAGGTCTGGGTAACGGTGTGCCAATCGGCGCCTGTCTTGCTCAGGGCAAAGCAGCGGAGGTATTCCATCCTGGCAACCATGGTTCAACCTACGGTGGTAACCCGCTGGCCTGTGCCGCGGCGGTTGCTGTGGTTGAAACCATTGAGAAAGAAGACCTGTGCGGCAATGCGCAGAAGATGGGCGACTACCTGCGTGAAGGTTTCCGTGCCCGTCTGAGCGACAGTGAACGCCTGCAGGAAATCCGTGGCCATGGCCTGATGATGGGTCTGGTTATCAATCAGGACTGCCCATCTCTGATGGCTGATGCCCTGAAAAAAGGTCTGTTGCTGAACGTTACGTCCGGCAATGTCGTGCGCCTGTTGCCACCGCTGAATCTCAGCCAAAGCGAAGCCGACCAGATCATCGCCACTGTCAGCGAGCTGATTGAGTCGCTGTAACAGCAAGAACTTAAGGAAACATTGTGAGACATTTTCTGACCCTGCTGGATCTCTCACCGGAAGAACTTAACTGGCTGATCCAGCGTGCCATTGAACTGAAACAGATACAGAAACGCGGCGAAGTATACGAGCCGCTGAAAAACCGCGTACTGGGGATGATTTTTGAAAAATCGTCCACCCGTACCCGGGTATCCTTCGAAGCCGGTATGGCGCAGCTGGGTGGCCATGCCATCTTTCTGTCACCGCGTGACACCCAACTGGGTCGCGGCGAGCCGGTGGAAGACAGCGCCCGTGTACTGTCCCGGATGCTGGACGTCGTGATGATACGTACCTTTGATCACGACATGATTGAAACCTTCGCGGCATACTCTCAGGTGCCTGTGATTAATGCCCTGACCGATGATTTTCATCCGTGTCAGCTGCTGGCCGATATGCAGACATTCGTTGAGCACCGCGGCAGCATCAAAGGTAAAACCGTGGCCTGGATTGGTGATGGCAACAACATGTGTCACTCCTATATCAATGCCGCCCGTCAGTTTGATTTCAAACTGAATATCGCCGCACCGGAAGGCTTTGATCCTGCCCAGTTCCTGCTGGATGAGAACAAAGACCGTGTGACCCTGATGCGCGATCCGAAAGAAGCCGTTGCCGGTGCTCATCTGGTAACGACCGATGTCTGGGCGTCCATGGGCCAGGAAGAAGAACAGGAAGAGCGTGCGCGCAAATTCAAAGACTTCCAGGTATCCCGCGAAATGCTGGATCTGGCTGCCGATGATGTGCTGTTTATGCACTGCCTGCCGGCCCACCGCGGTGAAGAAATCAGCGAAGATCTGCTCGACGATCCGCGCGCTGTGGTCTGGGACGAAGCGGAAAACCGCCTGCACGCACAAAAAGCGCTGCTGGAATTCCTGCTTTGTCAGGAAGACTGATCCGGCGCTTGCCGGGCGAATAAAAAAACGGCTCTCAGGAGCCGTTTTTTTATTTCTGCTGCTCAGACCAGCAGCGGTGAAAAATCTTCTTCTTCGTCCGGGCTTTCTGTCACTACCCGGTTGCGTCCGCCACGCTTGGCATCGTACAGCAGCCGGTCAGCGCGGTTGATCAGCTCGTCACTGCTCTCTCCGCTGTGGTATTGCGACACCCCCGCAGAAACGGTCAGTGGCAGACCGGCGCTGGAGAAGGATTTTTTCATCACCGCTTTGCGCAGACGCTCCAATGCTGGCCCGGCTGTATCCAGTGTCAGGCCATTCAGCAACAGTACAAACTCTTCACCGCCGTAACGTGCAACCAGATCAACCTCACGGACGGAATCGCGCAGCAGCCGCGCCAGCTCCACCAACACTTCATCGCCGACTTTATGGCCATGCTGATCGTTAATCTGTTTAAAGTGATCGATATCGACGAAAGCCAGAACAAACGGCAGGCCTTCGCGGTTGGCCAATGCCTGACGTCGCTCCAGCGAACTCAGCAGGTAACGGCGGTTATACAGGCCAGTGAGCTCATCACGGACAGCCAGTTCTTCGATGCGCCCCATGGCCTCGCGTAACTGGCGGTTCTTGCGCCGGTAGGCTTCACGCAGCACACCGATTTCACGGCCAAGCAGGCTGTAACTCATCAGACTGATCAGGAAAGCCGCGCCAATAATCAGTTCATATCCGGCCACCAGCATCAGGCGGTTCTGATGATGCAGCACCAGGACAACCGTGGTGTAACCGGCCATGGTCAGCAGCGCGATGCCGAGAAAGCCACGCCAGCTCAGACGGAAAATGCCATACGGCAGGATCATCAGATAGGCCAGCAACACCAGAGCACGGCAGTCGTAACACAGCAGCAGGGTATAGGAGAGGAAGATCACGGCCCAGATCATGACCAGCAGAGTAATACCGGGGTCGGTGAACGACTGGGTGCGGCCGGAGGCGATAAAGTAGAGCATCACACCCTGCCCCAGCCAATACAGCACGATGCCACTCACCAGAGCAGGCAGGTAAGCGGCTGCCGTCGTCAGCGCCTGGATCAGGAAGAGCAGTGAAAACATCAGGGCCCCGGCACTGGCGAGCCAATGTCGCCGGACAATATCCTGTTGAATCCTTTCCATAGACTGCTCTGCCATGACATCCCGTGAATCAATTGCTTCGATTATATATGTCCTGCTGCGGCAGACTATGTCATTTCGCGTTATGTCACGATCGCGGCAGCTGACAATTTTTTATCCGGCGCTGCGTACCCGTTCCACAGCATCGCGCCAGCCCTTATAAAGTCTGGCGCGGGCGTCATCATCCACCGCAGGCTGGTAAGATTTATCGTCCTGCCATAAATCCGCCACTTCGGCCAAAGAGGAATAAATGCCCACCTGCAGCCCGGCCAGGAAGGCGGCACCCAGTGCAGTGGTTTCAGTCACTTTCGGACAGGCAATCGGAATACCAAGGATATCGGCAAGAAATTGCACCAGCCATTGATTAGCGACCATGCCACCGTCGGCGCGCAGGTTCTCCGGACGTATGCCGTCCTCGCGCATGGCTTCCAGCAGATCTCGGGTCTGGTAACACACCGCCTGCAGACCGGCTGTAACGATTTCTTTAATACCGGTATCCCGGCTGAGGCCAAGAATAGCACCGCGGGCTTCGGGATCCCAGTAAGGCGCCCCCAGACCGGTAAAGGCCGGTACCATATACACAGGGTTTTCATAGCCGGTCTGGTGTGCCAGAGATTCACTTTCACTGGCATCACGGATCAGCTGCAAGCCGTCACGGATCCACTGAATCGTGGCCCCAGCCATAAAGATCGAACCTTCAACCGCATAGGTCACTTCGCCGCCCAGACGATAGGCTACGGTAGTGAGCAGACGATGATTGGAGCGCACAGCCTCAGCGCCGGTGTTCATCACCACAAAGCAGCCGGTGCCATAAGTACTCTTGGCCATACCCGGTTCAAAACAGGCCTGACCGATCAGCGCCGCCTGCTGATCGCCGGCGACTCCACCAATGGGGATTGCGTGGCCCAGCAGATCAGCGCGAATGCTGCCGAAGTCAGCGGCACTGTCTTTTACTTCGGGCAACATAGCGGCTGGAATATTCAGCAGACGCAGCAACTCTTCATCCCAGCATTGCTGATGAATGTTAAACAGCATGGTACGCGAAGCATTGGTGGCATCCGTGGCGTACACCTCACCTCCGGTCAGATGCCAGAGCAGATACGTATCCACCGTTCCAAACAGCAGTTCGCCGTTTTCGGCCCTGGCACGGACACCTTCAACCCCGTCCAGCAGCCAGGCCACTTTGGTGGCGGAAAAGTACGGATCAAGCAGCAGTCCGGTACGTTCACTGATCAGCTCTTCAATGCCGTCGTGCTGCTGTTTCAGCTGCTGACAGAACGACGCCGTACGGCGGTCCTGCCAGACAATGGCATTGTGTACCGGCTCACCGCTGTTGCGATCCCAGATCAGGGTGGTTTCACGCTGATTGGTAATGCCGGCGACACGGATATCTGCGGCACTGATCCCGGCGTTTTCTATTGCATCCCGGGCTGCCTGCAGGGTGCTTTGCCAGATATCAGCAGGATTGTGCTCAACCCATCCCGGCTGAGGAAATATCTGCGGAAATTCATGCTGGCCAACGCCACAGATCCCGCCGCTGGCAGAAAAAATAATGGCACGGCTGCTGGTCGTCCCCTGATCAAAACTCAGAATGTAATCAGACATCAGATTCTCCTTTATTACCCTGCATCTTACTGTCTGCGGCGGACATCTCAAACGCCTGTCACAGCTGCAGGGCATCCCGGCACAGCAGTAACAGGTCATTCTGCGCTGCAGCTGGCGGATAAAATCACATCAGCAGAACCCGCTGAATTAGCTATAGTTTCTGACTGGCAGCCTTCTGAGCTTCCCTCTGGCGTCATGAAAAGTTAACATGCAAAAATCATTTAGCTTGAACTCAATTCATACGGAAGCCTATGCTTGATATCAAACACCTGCGGACTCTGGCAGCACTGCGTGATGGTGGCACTCTGGTCGAAGCCGCCCGGCGTATGCATCTGACACAATCCGCACTGTCTCACCAGCTGAAAGATCTGGAAGACCGTCTGGGGTATTCGCTGTTCCTGCGCAAAACCAAGCCACTGCGCTTTACCCGCGCCGGGCTGGAATTACTGCAGCTGGCCGATGATGTGCTGCCACGTATGCAGCAATGCGAACGCAATCTGCAGAAAATATCCGGCGAACGTGCCGGGCGACTGCATATGGTGCTGGAATGCCACAGCTGCTTTGACTGGCTGATGCCAGCCATCAACGCCTTCCGTGACCACTGGCCGGAGGTTGAAATTGATCTCAGCACCAGCTTTAACTTTGAGCCCCTGCCCGCTCTGATGCGTGGCGATGTCGACCTGGTGGTAACCTCAGACCCGGCCGAAACCGAAGGCATTTATTATCGCCCACTGTTCCGTTATGAGTCCCTGCTAGCGGTTGCCAATCAGCATCCGCTGACCCAGAAAGAGCGGGTAATGCCGAGTGATCTCAGCAATGAAACCCTGATTCATTACCCGGTAGACCGTAAGCGTCTGGATATCTTTGAATACTTTCTGACTCAGGCCGGGGTAGAACCGAAGTCAACCCGCCAGACAGAACTGACTCTGATGATGGTACAACTGGTTGCCAGCGGGCGTGGTGTCGCCTGCCTGCCTAACTGGGCGCTGCAGCCTTACCTCGACAGTGAACTGATCAGCGCCTGCAAACTGGGCAATAACGGTGTACGCCCGACCCTGTACGCAGCGATCCGCGCTGAACAGAAAGAAGCGCCCTATATCAAAGACTTTCTCAGTCAGGCGCTGGAGAACTGTTTTAACCACCTGGCCGGGATTGAACCGGTGGCCGAGCCATGATCAGCGGCTCACAAATCACTGGCAAACAGGCATAAAAAAAGGGCTCAAAAAGAGCCCTCAAATAAGCGAATAATTCGCTACATTCTCACCACGTCTCCAATGGATACGCACCGCCATCATGCTCCGGACCGGGTAAACCGTCTGTAGCGTGTCGGTATCAATCTGTAACCATTTGTAGCTATTGCCACGAATTGCATAACAGCTGGCACAATCGGCCCGGCATGCATTAAATATCCGGGCAGAAAGTGATTAATCCTGATGACGGCGCGGCCAGATCAGACTGAATTTAGCCCCGCCCAGAGCCTCGCTGCGGCCCACCATTGCCCGGCCACCATGCCAGTATGCAATACGCCGCACAATCGACAGCCCAAGCCCATAACCACCGGAACTGCGGGTGCGGCTGTCATCGAGGCGGGCAAACGCGGTAAATACCCGGTTCCATTCTTCCTCCGGAATGCCTGAGCCGTCATCTTCCACATCCACACGGCAAATATCCGCACCGATACTGCAATTGACCTGTACCGCCGATTTGGCATAACGGCCGGCATTGCCCACCAGATTCTGGATCGCCCGGTGGATGTATCTGGGTTCAATTTCAGCACTGCCAGCATCGTCCGGATTCATGCCGACATAAGACACCCGCACATGGGCCGGAGGTCTGGCCTCTTCCACCACCTGTAATGCCAGATCGGCAACATTGGCTTCCTGAAAATCGAGCAGCGGACCACCTTCTTCCAGACGCGCGTAGGTCAGAATTTCATCAATCAGTTCGTCCAGTTCCTGAATGTCCGAATCCATGCCGCTCAGCTGCTTGCTGACAAACGGGTCATCGGCCACATCCTCAATGATCTGCATACCAAAGCGGATACGGGCTACCGGCGTGCGTAACTCGTGGGAAACCGCACGCACCATTTCGCGCTGAATCGAAATCAGCCTTTGTATGTGCTCTGCCATCTTATTGAACGCAACACCCAGGCGACTGACCGGGTCCCCACCATGAATGGCTACCCTGGCATTCATATGGCCCTGAGCAAGACGGCTGGTTGCCTGCTCCAGCTTACTGAGGCGCATCTGGAAAGAATTCACCACCCAATACACCCCAAGCCCCAGCATCATAAATATGATCACCGTAATAACGGCAATGGCCTGCCATGAGTACGGATTAAAGGCTTCAATCGGTCCCAGCCGCAGGGCTTCCTGACGCCCCGGCAGTTTGGCCAGCGCTTCCGCCTTGCGGCCTTCAATAGAAATACGTGCCAGCACATCACCAAAATGGATGCGCGCATGATCCCCCTCAGACAACAGCAGGGAATCGAGTGGCACCACCGACAGCGGGAAGCTGAAATGCGGCTGCATACGGGCGAGAAAATCTTCAATACTGATGCCTGACCGTTGCCAGTCTTCCAGCAACATGTAGGCCGTGGCCTGAGCCTGAATTTCAGTGACGGTATCGATCTGAACTTCCAGCAGTTCATCATCGCTCAGGGTATGCAGCAGACGTGCGGTACGGCCGTGATTGACGCTGTCGACCAATACCTGTCCACGGGCCAGGCGATCACGCTGATATTCGTCCCGGGGGCCCTGTGAACGGGGTAATATGCGGATATCGGCATCGAAACGTGCCGACAGTTCAGAGATGGCATCCGGATCCTGGCGCAGCCTTTGAGCAAGCAGATACAGACTGCCAGCCACCATTTCTTCGTTGAACTGGGCGGTCCTGACCACGTTAACCAGCTGCAGCGCGGCGATACTGATCACCGCTACCATCAGCAGGGCCGCAACCAGCCCAGTGTAGACCCGGATAAAAATAGGCTTTCTCCTGCTCAGATTTCCTTAACGAACAGGTATCCCTTACTGCGGACTGTTTTGATGCGTTTCGGGTTCATCGGATCATCACCCACTTTCGGACGGATACGCGATACCCGCACGTCAATGGAGCGATCCTGACCGTCATACTCGATGCCGCGTAACTGATGGAAGATTTCTTCCCGTGTCAGTACCCGGCCAGCACTGCTGCTCAACAGCCACAACAGATCAAACTCAGCACTGGTGAGATCAATGCTTTCACCGTCCAGCCAAGCTTCGCGCATGGCACTGTCGACCACCAGGTTGCCAAAGGTCAGACGGTTTTCTGAGCTTGATTCCATTTCCTGCTCCGCCGGTACTTCACGCACGCGGCGCAACAATGCACGGATGCGCGCCAGCAGAACGCGTGGACGAACCGGTTTGGCCACATAGTCATCTGCACCCATTTCCAGCCCCAGTACCTGATCCAGATCTTCGGTACGGGCCGTAAGCATCAGAATCGGTCCTTTATAGTAAGGACGGACAATACGGCACACGGCGAGGCCGTCTTCGCCAGGCAGCATCAGATCCAGAACCACCAGATCCGGCTGTTCGGTTTTGATTCGTTCAATCGCCCGGCTGCCGTCGCCTTCAATTGAAACCTTGAGACCGTTGCTTTCCAGATAGTCTTTGGTGAGGGTCGCCAGACGCTCGTCATCTTCGACAATCAGAATGCGCCAGTTCTCTTCCGGATTATGACCGTGTTCATGATTCACCATGGGGTCTTACCATTCCTTACTCAGGTGGAATGCGGAGGACTTCCGCAATCATCTGGTTATAACTCTAGACGCTGTTACGCTTTGTTGCATAGTAACTAATTCAGTCTTTTTTTGGTAAGTTTCAATGCTTTGAATGACTTAGAAAATCCAATCACATCCTGTCCACGAACTACGCACAAGTTATCCACATGCCATTTACATAACCCACAATATCTTGGGGTTGAATTCATACTGCCACCGCATTATCTTGTGCTTCTGCTTTAAAATACGTCGGTAACTCAGTTACTTAGACCGGCTCTACATCTAAACCAGAGCCGCCGTCAAGCATTTTACGGATCCCCACAAAACATCAGGGACAGATGGAGTACTTTCCCTTGAATACAGGCACAGAAACCATGAGTGAGCTAAAGGTCACCAAACGTGACGGGACCCAGGAATCCCTTAATCTGGATAAGATTCATAAAGTTGTTACCTGGGCTGCAGAAGGGCTCAACAATGTGTCAGTCTCAGAAGTCGAGTTGAAGGCACATCTGCAATTTTTTGATGGCATTCAGACTTCTGAAATCCATGAGACCCTGATCAAAGCCGCCGCTGACCTTATTTCGGAAGAATCACCCGATTATCAGTACCTGGCCGCGCGCCTGAACATCTTCCACCTGCGCAAAAAAGCCTATGGCCGCTTTGAGCCGCCAGCGCTGTACGACCATGTAACAAAACTGGTCGAGAGCGAGCGCTACGACCGCCACCTGCTGGAAGACTACAGTGCCGAAGAATTCGCTGCGATGGATGCCTTTATCGATCACAGCCGTGACCTGAACTTCAGCTATGCCGCAGTAAAACAGCTGGAAGGCAAATACCTGGTTCAGAACCGCGTCAGCGGTGAAGTATTTGAAAGTGCACAGTTCCTTTACGTGCTGATCGCAGCCTGCCTGTTCGCCGGTTACGACAAAGAGCGCCGCCTGGACTTTATCCGCCGTTTTTACGACGCGGTATCCACGTTCAAGCTGTCTCTGCCTACTCCTATTATGGCCGGCGTCCGTACTCCGACCCGCCAGTTCAGCTCCTGTGTACTGATCGAAGCCGGCGACAGCCTGGATTCCATCAACGCGACCTCCAGTGCCATTGTTAAGTATGTTTCACAGCGTGCAGGCATTGGTATCAATGGCGGCCGTATCCGTGCACTGGGCAGCCCGATTCGCGGTGGTGAAGCTTTCCACACCGGTTGTATCCCGTTCTATAAACACTTCCAGACCGCAGTTAAGTCCTGTTCTCAGGGCGGTGTGCGTGGTGGCGCAGCCACTCTGTTCTACCCGATCTGGCATTATGAAGTAGAAAACCTGCTGGTTCTGAAGAACAACCGCGGTGTTGAAGAAAACCGTGTACGTCACCTCGACTACGGTGTGCAGATCAACAAGCTGATGTACGAACGCCTGATCAAAAATGGCAGCATCACCCTGTTCTCGCCATCCGATGTACCAGGCCTGTATGACGCCTTCTTCGAAGATCAGGAAAAATTTGAAGAGCTGTACGTGAAATACGAACAGCAGGACGGTATCCGCAAGAAAACTCTGAAAGCGGTGGACCTGTTCTCCATGATGATGCAGGAACGCGCCAGTACCGGCCGTATCTACATTCAGAACGTGGACCACTGTAATACCCACAGCCCGTTCAACCCGCACAAAGCGCCGGTGCGCCAGTCCAACCTGTGTCTGGAAATCGCCCTGCCGACCAAACCGCTGCACGACGTCAACGATGACGAAGGTGAAATCGCGCTGTGTACACTGGCTGCGTTCAACCTCGGCAAAATCGATCAGCTGGACGACTTCGAAGAGCTGGCCGATCTGATTGTGCGTGCTCTCGACAGCCTGCTGACCTACCAGGACTACCCGGTTCCGGCGGCAGAAAAAGCCAGCCTGAAGCGTCGTACTCTGGGTGTGGGTGTGATCAACTACGCCTACTATCTGGCCAAAAATGGCGTGAAGTATTCCGATGGTTCAGCCAATGGCCTGACTCACCGTACCTTCGAAGCCATGCAGTATTTCCTGCTGAAAGCGTCTAACGAGCTGGCCAAAGAACAGGGCGCCTGTGAAGCCTTCTCCGACACCACCTACTCAGAAGGTGTGATGCCGGTTGATACTTACAAACATGAAGTTGATAAATTCTGTGATGAACCGCTGCACCTCGATTGGGATGCGCTGCGTAAGAGTATTGTTGAGCATGGTCTGCGTAACTCCACGCTGTCTGCTCTGATGCCATCGGAAACCTCATCGCAGATTTCCAACGCCACCAACGGTATCGAACCACCACGCGGTTACATCAGTGTTAAGCAGAGTAAAGACGGCATTCTCAAACAGGTCGTACCGGACTACGAGACACTGAAGTCCAATTACGAGCTGCTGTGGCAGATTCCGAACAACAACGGTTACCTGCAGCTGGTTGGTATTATGCAGAAGTTCGTTGATCAGGCGATCTCCGCTAACACCAACTACGACCCTACCCGTTTCGGCGGCAAGGTACCGATGCAGCAACTGCTGAAAGATCTGCTCACCGCCTACAAAAACGGTGTGAAGACTCTGTACTATCACAACACCCGCGATGGCATGGAAGATCCGCAGAAAGATATACAGAAAGAAGACGACGACTGTGCCGGCGGCGCGTGTAAAATTTAAGCGTAAACCCTGCAGCGCCTTCGGCGGGCGCTGCGCTGAGATAGAACCTGTATGGCATACACCACATTTAATCGTAACGAATTTGATACTTTTGCTCAGCCGATGTTTTTCGGTGAGAACGTTAACGTTGCCCGTTACGATATTCAGAAACACAAGATTTTTGAAAGCCTGATCGAGAAGCAGCTGTCTTTCTTCTGGCGTCCGGAAGAGGTCGACCTGACCAATGACCGCAAGGATTACATCGATCTGCCGGAACATGAAAAGCATATTTTCATCAGCAACCTGAAGTATCAGACCCTGCTGGATTCCGTTCAGGGCCGTTCTCCGAACATCGCCCTGCTGCCTGTGGTATCGCTGCCGGAACTGGAAACCTGGATTGAAACCTGGTCATTCAGTGAGACCATCCACAGCCGTTCTTACACCCATATCGTACGTAACATCGTGCCTAACCCGGCCGAAATTTTCGACGATATCACCAAGAACGAATACATCGTACGCCGCGCGATTTCCGTGACTAAGTATTACGATGACTTTATCGAGCTGAGTAACTACTACCAGCAGCTGGGCGAAGGTACACACACCGTTAATGGCAAAACCATTGATGTGAACATGCATGAACTGAAACGTCGCCTGTATCTGACCATGGTATCGGTGAACGTTCTCGAAGCCATCCGCTTCTACGTCAGCTTCGCCTGCTCGTTCGCTTTCGCCGAACGCGCCAAGATGGAAGGTAACGCCAAGATCATCAAACTGATCGCCCGTGATGAAGCGCTGCACCTGACCGGTACTCAGCACATGCTGCAGATTATGGCGCGCGGTAAAGACGATCCGGAATTTGCCCAGATTGCCGAAGAGTGCCGCGACGACGTGGTAAATATCTTCAGCGAAGCAGCACAACAGGAAAAGGACTGGGCAGAATATCTGTTCAAAGACGGCTCCATGATTGGTCTGAACAAAGACATTCTGTGTCAGTACGTGGAATACATTGCCAACCAGCGCATCATGGCACTGGGGTTTGAGCAGATCTTCCCGACCATCAAAAACAATCCGCTGCCATGGATCAACGCCTGGCTGAACAGTGATAACGTGCAGGTTGCACCTCAGGAAGCTGAAATCAGTTCCTACCTTGTCGGCGCCATCGACAGTGAAGTGAACACTGATGACCTGGGTGATTTCGACCTCTGATGTCTGCTGCTTTGAAACACCGCAAAGATCATCCTGCTGAACAGACTGATGACTTCGAACTGACCGGAGATGCCGGCAACCAGCCATTTGAGCTGGAGCCGGTTATCCCGGACAGTGGCGAGCCTGCCCCCGTTCAGACCGAATTCTTTTTGCCCGAACACAATCCGGAACAACCGGATGCCACGCCGCAGATTGAATTTGAAGGGATGCCCCGCCCGGCTTACGCCGTTGCTCTGGAAGATGGCCGCCAGGCCACTTTCCGCAATGCGCACACCCTGCTGGAATCACTGGAAGCACAGAATATCGAAGTGCATTACCAGTGCCGCGAAGGCTATTGTGGCAGCTGCCGTACCCAGTTACTGGAAGGCAGTGTGCATTATCACGAAGAGCCTATGGCATGGCTGGATGACGACGAAATCCTGCCCTGCTGCTGCATTCCCAAAAGCGATCTCAAGATCAAACTCTGATCCCTCGCCTGACACTGCCCACGGTTGCTGGTTTGCATCATCAGCCAGCGCAGTTAATGCCTTATATCAATTTCAAAACCTTGCGGTTACCCTAAGATTGTTCCATTAATTACAATAACTGAGTTAGGGAGACCTGAGATATGGCCTTTATCTGCATCACACCCAATGTAGCCATGGTACGGATGAACGCGCGCGATCACCTGGAAGAATTACCCGGCGATTTCTACATCAATCTGGACATGCTGGTCGAAGCACGGATGAAAGAAGTGCGTGAAGATCACGACGGTGATTTCTGCGCCGATGTCCTGCTGGTACTGAAAAACAAAACCCACGAATTTGTTTTCCGCAACAGCCCGGCCGGTAACAAGGCCAAAGAAACCCTGAGCAAATACCTCACCGAACGCAGCATCAACTGCTGAGTTACCAGTGCCGCCCACCAGCTTGATTTATCGGGCTGGTGCGGTACCTTATTCCTCTTTGTCCCCCTGTGTCTGTTATTCCGGGATTACCTGCCCGGTGAAGAGGATTTTCCATGAGCCTTAATTTTCCTGCCATTGATAAAGCTGCACCTGCGTTCAGCGCGCTGAATCAGAAATCTGAAACCGTTACCCTGAAAAGCCTGAAGGGTAAAAAAGTGGTGCTCTATTTCTATCCGAAAGCCATGACCCCGGGCTGTACCACCCAGGCCTGTGGTATCCGCGACAGCCGCGACGAATTTGAAAAACTCAACACAGTGGTCCTCGGCATCAGCCCGGATGCGCCGGAGCGCCTGCAGAAGTTTATCGACAAACAGGAACTCAATTTTGACCTGCTGTCGGATGAAGACCACAGCATCGCCGAAGCCTATGGCGTGTGGGCACTGAAGAAATTTATGGGTAAGGAGTACGTCGGTATTCACCGCGTGACCTTTATCATTGATGAGAAAGGCGTACTGCGCCACATCATGGCTAAGGTAAAAACCAAAACCCATCACGACGATGTACTGGAAATTATTAAAGATATGTAATTCTGCTGCCAGCAAAGATAATGAAGGGGCGTGCATCATTTGCAGGCCCTTAACTTCTGCCTCATCTGGCCGATACAGACAGCATGAAAATCCTGTGCTGTTTACTCTTATTTTTTATTCCTCTGCTCAGTCACGCCGGTAACCTCAGCTGTGACGGCAGCCTGCGCTGGCTTTCCCTGTCCGGCGTCGATGCGCTGCGCGACAGCGGCGATCAGACACCGGCCTTTGGCTGTGGCTGGCAAAGTCGTATAACCCCGCAGAAACGCCGACTGTTGCCCGCATTGCCGTCATTTTATTACCGCCGCGCCCTGCCAACGGACATGTCACGCAGCGAAGGATTTATCCGCTACGAATTCTGGCAGGTCTCGCTGCCACTGCTGCGCATCAGTGATATGTATCTGAGCTTTGACGCCTCATCGGACTATCGCCAACAGATGCACACGCTCGACAGCGCACTGCAATGGCAAAATACCAGTCTGAGCACAGACACAGAGCTGCTGGTCGACAGCCGCGAGCATAATTATCGCCTGACACTGGATCTGCAGAGCAGTGATACACCTGTGTCTTACCTCTGGCTGAACTATCGCCAACAACAACAGCCGCTCAGCGTGTCGCGGAAAACAGCCATAAATCAGAGCGCAGCGAACCCGACCGAAACGGAGCTGCTGATCGAAGCCGAAATAACCAGTCAGGCCCTGGGAATCGCCTTTGAGCCGAACGGCTACGGCATAAGGCCACACATCAGTCTGCTCCTGGGTCAGGGAGAAGCCAGGGAAGATGGTCAGGCGGGCGATATTGCGGATGCTGTAGCCGGCGAACTGAAAGACAGCTCCGATCAGCTCAGCTTTCTGCTGCTGGAAACCCAGGCCGGCCTGAGGGGCCGCTATCGCCTCGGCCAACATCTGATTCTGCAGGCCAGTGGTGGGATCAACTGGCGCTACTTCCTCTATCCGGACGAAGACAGCGAAAAAACCATACGTAAAGCGTCATACAGCGCTGTGGATTACAGCATCAGCTCAGGGCTGAGCTGGCGCTTCTGATGTCTGTATACGCTACAGGTAACGTGCTCTGGTGCTCTGGCAATCAGGCTTTCTGATCGCGCTCAGCCTGTTGCCGGAACTCCATCGGAGTGACGCCCTCCCAGCGGCGAAAAGCGCGGGTAAAGGCGCTGCTCTCAGAAAACCCAAGCTCAGCGCTGATGCGGGTCAGCGACATATCGGTTGAAATCAACAGTGACCGTGCGCGGCGCTGGCGTTCCTCGGCCAATAGCTGCTGAAAGCTGGTAGCAGCATCCTGCAACTTACGCTGCAGCGTACGGCTGCCCATGTTCAGCTGCTTTGCTGCATCATCACGATCGACATTGAGATCTTCACAGTTGAGTAAAAAATGCCGCACCAGACCGGCAGTATCTGACTGCTGAATCGCCGCCAGCTGCTGCTCCAGCATGGCTTCATGCATGGCTGCCAGTTTTTCATCCCCCAGCGCCAGAGGCTCCTGCAACACCTGAGGTTCAAACACCAGTGCATTACGCCGTGCACCAAACTGCAGTGGTGCGGCAAAAATACGTTCATATTCGGAAATGTCGGCGGGAGCCTGATGGCAGAACTCGACCCGCAGTAATGGCACGGGTTTACACGCTAACCAGCTGGCGAAATTCCTTAACAAAACCAGCACAGCATCGACCTGATGACGGCTGAAATCGGCCTCCTGAGGTTCATAGCAAATACTGGCTTCGTGTGCTTCGTCACTCAGAAAATAGCGGCCACCGTCACTCAGTACACGGGTGTAACGGATGGATTTTTCAAACGCTGCGCCCAGCGACTGGCTGTGCATAAGAATCATGGCAAACAGCTGAAAATGCGTCGGTTTAACCTGCTCACCCATTAACAGACCGAAATCCCGTCCCTCACATTCGGTTTCTGCCAGACGCCAGATTTTCAGCGTAGCGTCGAGGCTGACCCGGGCATAGGGTGTGCTCAGGATGTCATCCGTCAGGCCCGCTGTCGCCAGCAGCTCTTCATGACGTGCGCCCTGCTGCTCAGCAGCCTGCAACAGCGCTTTAATCCATAACACAGAAACGGTTTTTTCAGTCATATGAATCAGGTAAAGCTCAGGTTAATACGTTGGCCATTTACGAAAACAAACGTGAGTGTACCCTATCTTGAGAACGGACCATAAGACGCCTGTCGGTGCACAGCTGCGTTACGGAAATACGCCGGTATTTTCATTCAAAGGATGGATTGTCATCCTTCATAAACTGCCAGGCAGGAGTTAGTCTGTGGATGCCTGAGCGCAAAATGACAAAGATGAACGGCACTCCTGCACCTTTGCCGCACATCCATTACGGTGTAAAAGACTTATCGACAATTCAGTAAAGGAAGAAAAATTATGACAATCGCCTACTGGTGTGTACTGGCGGCGGCCCTGCTGCCCTATGTATTTACTCTGGTCGCAAAGTCGGCCGGGCGCTATAACAACTACGCACCGCGGGAATTTCTGGAAAAACAGCAGGGAATCCACAAACGTGCTCACTGGGTTCAGCTGAACAGCTTCGAAGCCTTTCCGGCGTTTGCCGCCGCTGTGATTATTGCTCACCTGAGCGGCGCAGATCAGGGAAGAATTGATACGCTCGCCATGGCATTTATTGCTATCCGGATTGTTTACGGAATTACCTATCTGGCCAATATGGCGATGTTACGTTCTGCGGTATGGATGGCAGGAATATTAACCGTGGTGGCGATATTTACCGCCGGCGCTTAAGGTAACAGCGGGCATATCTGATATGCCGCAATCTGATATGCCGAAAGAGCAGCGCGCTGATCCGCGCGGCATAACATTGAAACGTCAGGAAAAAACCAGCTGACCACGGTATTTATAGCAGTATGCGGTATTACAGTAGATCAGAATTTCCCGCCCTTTATCCTGCGTTTCAATAATATACAGGTCAGTAAACTCCGGGGTAACTTCCAGAAAAGTCGCATTACGGATCAGGTTAGCGACCAGCCTGTCGCCGCCCCCTGACATCCTGTCAGCAGACGCCACATAAGCAGAGCCCTGGGTGATGGACGTCACCACCAGCATTGCCAGGCCAAACACGAAGCTTTTGTGAAATAAAGACATATCTACCTCCCGAGGTCACTCTCTTTTAGAGTATAGGAGCAGCCCTCCGGCCCGGGAGGATTGTTTTGTTATAAAAGGTTTACGGAAAATACCGTTACCATGTGAACAGCGATGCCATCGCGCACAAACTGCGCTCCGGCATCAGGCCATAAAATGAGGGATACAAACTTTCAGGAATCAGTGTGCCGGCTGGCGGCGCAGGGATACCAGTAATTCGGCTTCGCCGCGGGCCATGCCGCAGTTATCGACCAGGTCACTGGCACTGGCACCCAGCCCAACCAGACGCGACGCCTGTTGGTACGTCGCTTCATCGGTCGTCGGCAATACCACCTTACGCTCTGCGCTCTGCATACGACCGTCCATCTGACGGATCTTCCGTCCCATGCCGATGGTGCTTTTACTCATCGCCTGATAGGACTGCTGTAGATGATTTACAGCGTCATCCAGACGTCTGGATTCTTTATTCTGTTGGCGTTTGAGGCTGAACATCATCAGCCCCACCACAAACATTAACGCCATATTGCCGATCAACAACCAATGCATAAGAGACAGAGAGATCATAATCAGAGACCCTGAAGTTCTGTCCACTCCTCATCCGTCATCAGCTTTTCCAGGTCTACCAGAATCAGCAGCTCATCATTTTTATGACAAACACCCTGAATAAACTTGGCGCTTTCTTCGTTACCGACGTTAGGAGTGGTTTCAATTTCTGACTGCCGCAGATAAACCACTTCAGCCACCGCATCCACGAGGATACCCACAACCTGATTTTCCGCCTCGATAATCACGATACGGGTCTGATCTGTGGTGTCAGCGGTTGGCAATCCAAAACGCAGCCGGGTATCAATCACAGTCACTACGTTACCACGCAGGTTAATGATACCCAGTACATACGGGGGCGCACCGGGAACCGGGGCAATTTCACTGTAACGCAGTACTTCCTGAACCTGCATTACGTTGATTCCGTAAGACTCGTTTTCCAGACGAAAGGTGACCCACTGAAGGACCGGATCTTCCGCCGCTTTATTTCCGGCAATCGCTGACATATTACATCCTCGCAAAGAAAGGCCGCAGCCTGACCGTGTCGTGCTTAACGCCGGCCGGCTTCCGTTGTTGCTGAAATCCGGCCTGTGTGTCAAAAAACATGACGAACCTTTCTTTAATATAGATCAGAGCACAAAGTGTACCAGTTAAATTTGAGCTAAATTTTCACGCGCCCGGCGAATAACGGACATATTAACGGCGGACATTCTCTTCCAGCAGCGACATCAGCCCCGGAACATCAATCAGGGCACACATTTCAGAAATGACAGTTCCCGCCAGCCATGGGCGTTTGCTGGCATCCCCGCGCCATTTGATGGAGTCGTAAACCAGTGTGACGGTATCGCAGATTTCCTGACAGGCGAGAGCCCAGGGAGAGCGATCCAGTTGAATAAAGAAGCTGTAGCCTTCATCGGCAAGGCTGACCTGACGCTCAGGCATAATCAGCCGGGCACTGTCGATGACCGTCATCTTGCTGTCTTCGCCCTGCCAGACACCTAACGACCACGCCGCCTGCCCGAACAGCGGCGTGACTTTATCAGAAACATTATGAACGCCACCGAGTAATGGCAGCGGTATCGCCAGTTTCAGACCAGCGACTTTAAAAATTAAGCATTCGATACCCTGAACAGAGCGCCAGTTTAATGGCGCCGGTTGAGTACTGATGTCAGGAGACTGATCATCTGTCTGTTCTTTGACATCCGTCAGAGGTTCGTTAACGACAACCTCTTCAACGGTTACCTCTTCCTGTTCAGGAGGCGCAGCTTCTTCCTGAAAGGCTGTGACCTCTTCCACTGCCGTTTCAACCAGCGTCTCCGTAACAGTCTCCGTAACAGTCTCAGTTACTGTCTCAGGTACTGTTTCGGGTACTTCGGGGACAGTCAGCGTCTGTGGCAGGGTTGTCAGCGGCAGCGGCTGCTCGGCATACGTCACCGGACGGGCGGACTCAGGTGTAACCTCCGCTTTAGGTTTAAGCTCAGCAACGGTTTGCGCGGATGAACGCGCAGGCGCTTCCGGCGCAGCCGTTGCCATGACCAACAGATCATTCAGATAATCCTGCAGGACAATATCGACCTGATTATCATCACCGGCCTGCGGCTTACGTTCACTCATTTCAACACCGCCTCCCCAAGCAGAGGATCAGCAGATGCAAGAATATAGCTGCGTAATTTACATGGTGGTAAAACACTGACGTGGTGCAGCAGATGAAACAGCTGTGTACGTTGCTCTGCAGCCGTTCCCTGCCCGGCTGCGGCAAGACTGATTGGCGCAAAACCCGGCAGTAAGGTTGAGGAATTCAGAGCGTCTTCAAGATGGCCACGGCGCACGGCATCACTGAGCAGGTTGTCCCAGTTGACTGACTGACCACGGACTTCTCCCTGATCGGACAACAGATGACTCAGGTAGTCGGTTACCGGATCAGCTTCCGCGAGCTGTGCTGGACGCTTATCAGGCACGCTGACGCTCCGCGACATCCAGAGAAGCCAGCAGATGACGATAGGCACGCACACCACGACCATCTGCGTCCATCTGATGCGGAAAGATACCCTCATGGCTGGCATCACGCAGACGGGTATCCACAGGAATGGCTTCATCCCACAGGGATTCAGGATACTGACGGCGCATTTCTTTCAGGGTCGTCAGTGAGGCGGTTGTACGGCGGTCGAACAGCGTCGGCACAATGGTGTATGGCAGCTGACGATTCTGCGAGCGCATCACCATCTTCAGCGTGTGCACCATGCGTTCCAGCCCTTTCAATGCCAGATGTTCGGTTTGTGTGGGAATAACCAGTTGCTGACAGGCCGCCAGCGCATTGACCAACAATACGCCAAGAATCGGTGGCGTATCCAGCAAGGCGTAATCGTACTCATCCCAGAGTTTTGCCAGCGAACGCGCCAGAACCAGGCCCATGCCGTCCTGACCACTCACCTGACGCTCAAGTGTTGCCAGCGATGTCGTCGCCGGCAGCAGAGAAACATTATCCATTGAGGTGGATTTAAGCACCGAGCGGACAAATTCCCGGTCTTTATAACGTTGTTCAAAAAACAGATGATAAAGACTGCGTTCGAGGCTGTCCGGGTCCTGCCTGAAATAACTGGTGAGTGAACCGTGAGGATCCAGATCTACCAGCAGCACCCGCTTGCCCTGCGCGGCAAGCAGCCCGCCAAGGGCGACCACACTGGTGGTTTTTCCGACCCCACCTTTTTGATTTGCAATTGACCAGATCCGCACGCGCGCCACCTTGTTAATATGTTACAGCCAACTTTCCGGCACTGACTTTGCCCAAATACCTGTAAATCTCTAAGGCAAAATTCGTGTCAGGTTTTAAAAAGGCCAATAAAAAATGATCGACTTTTAAGGTTATCGTCCATTTTTCAGATTAATTAAGATGGGAAACGCAAAAGAATGAAAAAATCAGATACCAGCTCTGTGTTTGCCGGCAAAAAGACAGGGAATTGGCGGCAATAATATGCCGCCGGCTATCCGACGAATCCAGCGTCAGTTAACTTCTTCAACCAGACGCGGCGCAACGTCCTTCAGAGATAATACTTCATCACTGAGGCCTTCTTTAATCACCGCCAGTGGCATACCGAAGATCACGCAGCTTTCTTCGTCCTGAGCCCATATTCCGGCCCCTGTATCTTTGAGCAATCTGGCACCTTCTTTTCCATCAGATCCCATACCCGTAAGAACAATACCCAGGGTCTTTCCCGGATAATGTTTTGCCGCTGAAGCAAACGCAATATCAACACTTGGGCGGTAATTAACCCGATCATCACTTTCGCGGATATGGATCGTACCGCCATTGCGCCGGTCCACCATCAGCTGCATACCGCCCGGGGCAACATACACGTGTCCCTTTTCAAGATGATCACCATCCGCCGCTTCTTTTACCACCAGCGGACTGAGTGAATTCAATCGCTCAGCAAATGCTTTAGTAAAAGAACCCGGCATATGCTGAATAATAACAATCGGTGTTTTAAATGATCCGGGAATACCCTTAAACAACGTCTGCAGCGCAGCCGGGCCACCGGTTGACGTACCGATCATAACCAGCTCTGTGCCTTTTAAACGCCCTTTAACAACCGGTTTACTTTTCTGGACAACCGTCTGCTTCTGTTGATTTCTGGCAACCGCTGCGATTTTATCGGTCAGCGCCCGTTTAATCTGTATTGCGTCTTTGGCAATCTGATCGAAATTTTTTGGCAGAAAATCCAGCGCACCAGCATCTATCGCATCCAGCGTAACGCGGGCACCCTCAAACGTCAGCGAGGAAAACATCAATACCGGAACCGGACGACGCTGCATGATATTACGCACTGCAGTAATGCCATCCATGACCGGCATTTCATAATCCATCGTAATCACATCAGGCTTAAGCGATTCGTTCATATCAATCGCTTCCATTCCGTTGGAAGCCACACCAACCACTTCCATACGGGTATCGGCATTAATAATGTCGCTTACCCGACGGCGAAAGAATCCTGAGTCATCTACAACCAGTACACGGATAGTCATTCATTCTGCTCGCTTAAAAAGTGTTGGCCGGAAACAGTCGGCCAACACCTGTATCAGTCCTGTGAAACGCTGTCACTTATCAGGCCGCATGCGATTGTTTGGCTGCATAGCGGCCAAGCATACTCGGGATATCCAGAATCAGCGCAATACGCCCGTCACCGGTAATGGTTGCACCCGCCATACCGGCAGTGCCGTGCAACATTTTCCCCAGCGGCTTGATCACAACTTCTTCCTGTCCAACCAGCTGATCAACGACAAAGCCAACCCGTTTGGTACCGACGGAAACCACTACAACATGAGCAGTTTCGTCTGCCTGGGCGTTCTGTTCGCCCGCTACCAGCCAGCGCTTCATATGAAACAGCGGGATTGGTTTTTCCCGTACCACCACCACTTCCTGACCATCAACGATGTTGGTCTTGGTCAGATCCAGGTGGAAAATTTCATTCACGCTTACCAGAGGGAAAGCAAATGCCTGGTCTTTCAGCATCACCATCAGCGTCGGCATAATCGCCAGCGTCAGTGGTACTTTAATGCTGATGTTCGTGCCGACGCTGAGTTTCGAATCGATACTCACCGTACCGTTCAGCTGGGTGATTTTCGTTTTTACAACGTCCATCCCCACGCCACGGCCAGACACATCGGAAATCTGTTCTTTGGTGGAAAAGCCCGGTGCAAAAATCAGGTTAAAACATTCGGTATCGGTCAGACGATCTGCGGCATCCTGATCCATCAGCCCTTTTTCAACGGCTTTTGCGCGTAATTTATCCGGGTCCATACCGGCGCCATCATCCTGAATTTTCAGCAGGATATGATCGCCTTCCTGTTCTGCTGACAAAATCACGGTACCAACCCGTGGCTTGCCTTTTTTCTCCCTGTCATCAGGCATTTCCACACCGTGGTCAACCGAGTTTCGCACTAAGTGAACCAGCGGATCGGCCAGAGCCTCAACCAGGTTTTTATCCAGGTCGGTTTCTTCACCGCGCAGCTCAAGGTTAATTTCTTTCTTCAGCTGACGGGCAAGGTCACGTACCACCCGCGGGAAGCGGCCGAATACTTTCTTAATCGGCTGCATCCGGGTTTTCATCACCGACGACTGCAGATCACCGGTAACAACATCCAGGTTGGCAACTGCTTTCGCCATGGATTCGTCAGTGCTCTGTAAACCCAGTCGCACCAGACGGTTACGCACCAGTACTAATTCACCCACCATGTTCATGATGTCATCGAGTCGTTTGGTATCGACACGCACGGTGGCTTCAGCCTGATGCGTTTCTTTTTCTGCCGCAGCCTTGGCTGCTGCCGGTGCCGCTGGCTTTTCAGCAGCTGCAGGTCGGGCAGCAGGTTTTGCCGCTGCCGCCGCTGGTTTAGCCGCCGCTGCGGGTTTCGCTGGTTCGGCTTTCGGAGTATCCGTCGTGGCCGTTGCCGCAGGCTTTTCTGTGGCTTTCGGCGCTTCGGCGGCTGGCGCCTTCACGTCTGCTGTTTCTGGCTCTGCAGCACTGGCTGAATGCTTGCCCTTACCGTGTAACCGGTCGAGCAATTCTTCAAATTCTGAATCAGTAATCAGATCATCGCCGGAAGCCGCACCGGCGACCGCTGCTTCGGTGTCAGCGGCGGCAGGTTTTTCCGGTTCTGACGGCTTACTGTCAGCAGCAGCGTGCTTGCCTTTGCCATGAATCTGGTCCAGCAGGGCCTCGAATTCATCTTCGGTTATTTCATCATCCGATGCAGCAGTGCTGTCACCGCCCATATCAAACAGATCGTCGTCATCCATTGCCGCGGGCGGCGCAGCTGCCGGCGCTTCCGCAGCCGGAGGCGCTGCAGGCTGACCGTCATCCAGTGCATCCAGCAGTTGCTCGAACTCATCATCGGTGATGTCGCTGTTGTCTGCTGCAGAAGATCCGGCAGGAACATCGAACAGATCATCGGAGGCGCTATCCTCTGCCAAGGGCTCTTCTGCAACCGCTTCTTCTTCAGCCGGCTCTTCAGCGGCCACTTCAGCTGCCACCGCTTCATCTTCTGATTCCGGCAGGGCAAGCTGATGCAGGCGCTCGATTAACTCAGGGTCTGCATCATCAGGTGACGCGCCTGAGCGTACGCTTTCAAACATTTCGTTAACACTGTCTAACGCCTGTAACACCACGTCCATCAGATCGGACGTTACCCGGCGGTTACCGTTGCGCAGTGTATCGAACACGTTCTCTGCCGCGTGGCAGCAGTTCACCAGCGGATTCAGTTGCAGGAAGCCTGCGCCACCTTTTACCGTATGGAATCCACGGAAAATGGCGTTCAGCAGATCGTTATCATCGGGACGCTGTTCAAGATCGACCAGTTGTTCAGAGAGCAGCTCAAGGATTTCTCCGGCCTCGACCAGAAAGTCCTGCAGAATCTCTTCATCAGCATCGAAACTCATCCGTTAGCTCCTTTAAAAACCAAGACTGGACAGTAAGTCATCAACATCATCCTGGCTGGCAACTACGTCATTACTGGATTTATCAATCTGCGGTCCTTCCGCAGCTATGTTTGCGCCATCATCTGGCTTCTCAGGCTCAACCTCAGGGTAAGCATGAGTAATTCCTGTGAGCGAATCGACCTTGCCGGCCATGGCCACCAACTGCACCAGGCGACCTTCAACGTCGCGTACCAGAGCCGCTACCTTATGAATGACCTGACCGGTAAGATCCTGAAAATCCTGGGCCAGAACAATATCGGATAACTGCCCTTTCAAAGTCTCTGACTGCTCTGCACTGTCAGCCAGAAACAGGTTGATATCTTTGCTGAGGGCACGGAATTCATCCGGCTTCAGCTCTTTATTCAGGAACCGTTGCCATTGCGATGACAAGTGCAACGCCCGATCATGAATATCGCTGGCCAGCGGCATGCCAGCGTCAGCGAGATCCATGGTGCGGTTGGCCGACTTATCAGTCATTTCCAGCACGTATTCCAGTTTATCGGTCGTACTGTCGATTTCTGAAGCTGCACCGACGGTGTCGACGTTCAGATTTTTTATCGACTCGTGCAAAGCACGGGTCAGATGACCAATTTCTTGATACAGCGTACGGTCCCGGACCTGATTCAGGTCGTTAACAAGGGCGACGGCTTTACCGTATTCCCCGCGCTCGACTTCCCTGAGCATGCTTTGGGCAAGATCACGGATTTCTGCGCCTACGCTGACGATATCGGACTCACGGTCTTTGTTGATTCCGGCCATCAGGTCGCCTTCCTGTTATCCTTCGACGCGTTCAAAGATCTTGTCGATCTTTTCTTTCAGCACTGCCGCGGTAAAAGGTTTCACCACGTAGCCGTTCACGCCGGCCTGAGCTGCAGCAACAATCTGATCACGCTTGGCTTCGGCCGTAACCATCAGCACCGGCAGGGTTTTAAGCCTGTCGTCCGCACGAACTTTTTTGAGCAGATCAAGCCCGGTCATACCCGGCATGTTCCAGTCTGTTACCAGGAAGTCGAAATCCCCATTCTGTAACATTGGCAATGCTGTCAGACCGTCATCGGCCTCCTGGGTATTAGTGAAGCCCAGGTCACGCAGCAGGTTCTTTACGATTCGTCTCATGGTTGAAAAGTCATCAACAACGAGAATTTTCATGTTTTTGTCCAAAACGACCTCCAGTAATCGACTCTGTATATTCCAAGCCGTTCCTAAGATTTATTGTAGACGCAGTTATCGCTTTATCCAGAAACTGGTAATGAAGGATGATGTTTTGTGCAGCAGGCCTCATACGGGCCTGTTTATAAAATAATCAACCGGGCCGGATCAGGAGATCCAGCCACCAAGGCGGGCACGCAGACGGTGGGCCGCCTGACTGTGAAGTTGACTGACGCGGGACTCACTGACGCCCAGTACAGCGCCAATTTCTTTGAGGTTGAGCTCTTCGTCATAGTAGAGCGCCAGCACCAGCTGTTCGCGTTCTGGCAGCGTTTTAATGGCTTCTGCCAGTTGTGTCTGGAATGAGTCGCGCTCAATGCCATCAAGCGGATCTGGCGAATCGTCTTCAAAGATATCGAAGCCGGAATCACTTTTTTCCAGTACCTCTTCAAAACTGAACAGGCGACAGCCGGCGCTGTCTTTCAGAATACTGTGATACTCGTCCTGGGAAATGCCGAGAAACCCGGCGACTTCCGCATCTTCGGCATCACGGCCTTTTTCACTTTCAATCTGTTTGATGGCATCACTGATACGGCGGAAATTACGATGCACGGATCGCGGAGCCCAGTCGCCACGACGGATTTCATCCAGCATGGCACCGCGGATACGGATACCGGCATAGGTTTCAAAACTGGCGCCTTTACCGCCATCGTACTTACGTGACGCTTCCAGCAGACCAATCATACCGGCCTGTATCAGATCATCCAGCTGCACACTATCAGGCAACCGCCCCAGCATATGGTGAGCAATGCGCTTCACCAGTGTGGCGTGTTGGCGGACAAGCTGATCAAAATCCTGGTTCTGTACGTCTGAATACACTAATGAACTTCCTGCAAGCATTGGTGACCCGGTTTATTGGTTACCCAGACTCATGCACCGACTTCCTGCACCAGACGGTCCACGAAAAATTCCAGATGTCCGCGCGGCGAAGAAGGCAGCGGCCAGGCATCCACTTTTTTAGCCAGCGCACGGAAAGCAGTCGACGCTTTCGCCCGCGGATAGGCTTCAATTACCGCTTTCTGACGCTGCACAGCGCGCTTAACGGCATCGTCCTGCGGAATCGCGCCAACATACTGCAGCGCCACTTCCAGAAAACGGTCCGTTACTTTTGTCAGTTTAGCAAACAGAGCTGTTCCTTCCTGCGGTGTACGCACCATATTTGCCACGATGCGGAAACGGAACATGCCATAGTCGCGGTTCAGCAATTTAATCTGGGCATAAGCGTCAGTGATAGAGGTAGGCTCGTCGGTGACCACCATAATCACTTCCTGGGATGCACGCACAAAGCTGAGTACCGTATCGGAAATACCGGCAGCGGTATCCACAATCAATACATCAATGTCATCACCAAGATCACTGAACGCCTGAATCAGCCCGGCGTGCTCCATGGAATTCAGCTGGGATAATTTCTGCGTGCCGGATGATGCCGGAACAATACGGATACCGCCTGGTCCTTTCACCATCACTTCGCGCAGATCGCATTCACCCCTGAGCACATTTTCAATGGTTTTATTGGCACTGATACCCAACAGGATATCGATATTGGCCAGCCCGAGGTCGGCATCAAGCACCACAACACGACGTCCCATTTCAGCCAGCGCAATCGCCAGATTTACGGAAACGTTACTTTTACCAACCCCGCCTTTGCCACCGGTAACTGCAATTACCTGAACAGGACGCCTAGCCATAAATTCTCATGCTCCATGTTGAATGCCGGATTGCTGATTGGCGAGACTCATCGCTTCAGCGGCCTGCCAGCGGGTTCTCGCCATGCGCGCCATCTGTTCGGCAAGTTTCACCAGTTTATCTGCATCCGGATAATGCACATCGTCAGGAATGTGCGGACCATCGGTTACCAGCGCTACCGGTAAATGTGTTAACGCTGAAATACTGAGCGCCGGCCCAAGGCTGAAACACTCATCCAGTTTTGTGTAAACACAACCGGTTAAACCAATGGCTTTATAATGTTCGAAATTTTCCTGCAGGCAGCGCCCCTGACTGGTCAGTGGCAGCACCAATAATTTTTTCAGGCGCGGTCCTGCTTCTTTAAGCATAGACAATTGCACAGTGAAATGTGGGTCCTGACTGGCAAGACCCGCGGTATCCACCAGAACCAACTTTTTATCCTGCAGTTTGGCCAGTATTTTATTTACCGACTGGCCCGGCGGTACTATGTGCAGATCGACACCCAGCAGGCGTGAAAACGTTTTCAGCTGATCATGCGCAGCAACGCGATAGCTGTCGAGGGTGACAAACGCCACCGACTCTTTGCCATGGCGAATAACAAACTGTGCCGCAAGCTTGCCAATGGTTGTGGTTTTGCCGGCGCCGGTCGGCCCGACCAGCGCGTAAATTCCGCCACGGTCGAGCATGCCGGAAGGCGCTACCGGAATATCTGTGGCAATCAGTTTCAGTGCCTTTTCCCAGGCATCGTCCAATGCCAGATTGCTGTCGAGACGACTGGTAATCCGGTCAGCCCAGGCCGGTTCAAGACCAACATCCTGACAGCGCTGCCATAGCTGTGACTGCTGCCAGGTTAATGGCCGGCTGCTGTCCCAGGCACTGCCCTGATGACTGACCAGCCAGTCTTTTAATTCTTTTAATTCGCCGCTCATCTGTGCCAGTGCATTGCTGTACCAGCTTTCGTCGCGATCGGTTTCACGACGTTTGGCTGGCTCAGAACGTTGTGCAACAGGCTCCTGCGGCTGCTTGCGGACCGGGGTATCCTGGTAGCTGTCATTTTTCAGGCCGCTGAGCACAGCTTCCAGTCCTTCACGACTGCTGACGTCTGAACGACTGGCGAATTCTTTACGCTGATGACGCTGCTGCGGCTCTTCGCGCGAGGCACGCTTAGCTTCCTCAAGCTCCGCCTGCAAACGCAGCTGACGTTCAATTTCCGGACTGTTGGCATCCCGCTCAGACTGATAATCCAGAGCGGCAACTACTTCGATACCGTCATCAACTTTTTTACTGGAAAGGATGACCGCGTCGGCTCCCAGCTCCTGAGAAACCAGGCGCAGAGCAAGTTGCATATTGGGCGCGCTGAAGCGTTTAACTTTCATATCGATTTCTCACTGAGCTTACTTGCCGCCGATACTGGCGACGATCGTAATACTTTTGTTATCCGGTATTTCCTGGTACGCCAGCACGTGTAACTGATCCATGCTGTTACGTACAAACTGTGCCATGGCCGGACGCAGCTGAGTGGTTACCAGTAATACCGCCGGACGTCCTGCCGCTTCCTGCGCCTGCACTGCTTCGCCCAATGAACGATGCAATGTGTCGGCCATGGCAGGCTCCAGTACCAGACCGCTCTGGAGACCCTGCTGCGATGTCTGTTGTAAGGACTTAAGCAACAACTGTTCCAGCGACGGATCCAGGGTCATAACAACCAGCTGATCCTCGTTACCAAAGATGTTCTGTACAATCATGCGGCTCAGGGAGAGACGTGCCACAGTGGTCATGGCGGCAATATCTTGACTCTGGCCGGTAAAATTCGCCAAAGACTCGGCAATTGAACGCATATCGCGGATCGGCACATGCTCACGCAGCAGGTTTTGCAGGACACCCAGTAACTGACTGATATTGATGGTATTTGGCACCAGCTCTTCGGCCAGTTTGGGCGACGCCTTGGCCAGCATATCCACCAGTTTCTGCACGTCTTCGTGGCCCAGTAACTCATGGGCATGACGCTGCAGTTTCTGATTTAAATGCGTCGCCACAACCGTACTGGCATCCACCACGGTATAGCCCAGTGTCTGCGCGCGATCTTTTTTATCTGCGTCAATCCAGAAAGCATCTAAACCAAAGGCCGGATCGCGGGTTGGCTGACCATCTATTTTGCCGAACACCTGACCAGGATTAATGGCCATTTCCCGTTCCGGAAAAATTTCAGCTTCCGCCAGCGTTACCCCCATCAGGGTGATACGGTATTGGTTAGGCAATAAATCCAGATTGTCACGGATGTGGACCGACGGCATCAGGAAACCCAGCTCCTGCGATAATTTTCTGCGCACGCCTTTAATACGGTTAAGCAACTGCCCCCCCTGATTTTTATCAACCAGAGGAATCAGACGGTAGCCGACTTCAAGGCCGACCCGGTCAACCGGCTCAACGTCGTCCCAGCCAAGCTCTTTTACTTCCATTTGTTTGATAGCGGCTTCGGCTTTTTCTTTTGGAGCAGCCAGTGCATTACCGCCAGCGGGTGATGGCAGAGCGTCAGCTGTTTTAGTCGCAACGCCAATTTTACGCGCGATACTGTCGCCGAGTTTGCCGCCTTCTTTTTTCCAGCTGATATAGTAAGCAATCACACCGGCGACCAGAGCAGCACCGATAAATACCGTGTGTGGCATACCAGGCACAGAACCCATTAATGCCATCAGACCAGCGGAAACAGCCAGTGCACGGGATGATGAAAACATCTGACCAACCACCTGCTGGCCCATGTCTTCATCGTTGCCATTGCGGGTAACCATGATGGCCGTTGCAGTAGACAGTAACAGCGATGGAATCTGCGCCACCAGACCGTCACCGATGGCCAGCAGAGTGTATGCGGATACCGCATCACTGAAGCTCAGCCCGTGCTGAGCCATACCAATGCCAAAACCACCAACAACGTTAATAATCAGAATCAGAATGCCGGCAACCGCATCGCCTTTTACGAATTTACTGGCACCGTCCATGGCACCGTAGAAATCAGCTTCCGCAGCAATATCGGCACGGCGGGTTTTGGCCTGATCAGCGTCAATTAATCCGGCATTCAGGTCAGCATCAATCGCCATCTGTTTACCTGGCATCGCATCCAGGGTGAAACGTGCAGATACTTCCGAAACACGCCCGGCACCTTTGGTGACCACCACAAAGTTGATGATCATCAGAATCATAAAGACCACCAGACCGACCGCATAGTTACCGCCGATCAGCACTTCACCAAACGCTTCAATCACCCGCCCTGCTGCATCACCGCCCTCGTGACCATACATAAGTACCACGCGGGTCGAAGCAACGTTAAGGGCCAGACGAAGCAATGTGGCAACCAGCAGAATGGTCGGAAATATGGCAAAATCCAGCGGCCGTTTAGCATAAACACTGACCAGCAGAACAACGATGGACAGCGCGATATTAAAGGTAAAGAAAGTATCCAGCAGAAATGGCGGCAGCGGCAAGGTCATCATACCCAGCAGCACCAACAGCATCACGGGAATACTCAGGTTACCCTGCGCCAACATTCCGGCTCCGCTGCGCAGAGAGCCAAGAATCTGATCTTTTGTGGCTGTCGCCATAGGTTACTTCCGCCAGAAATCCATCAATTACCCTGACTTTGCAAAAACCTTTCCGGTTTACAGTCCGGTAACAAAAAAGATCGGCGGGCAGAAAAAAGGCCGGAATTTCCGGCCAGATAAGATTTAAATAAACAAGCAGAGACTCAAACCTGCGGGTCCGGATCGACGCGCAGATCCTGAGGTATCGGCATGTCCGGTTTACGTTCGGGTTTAGGACCGCGGCCCTTAACATACATATCCATCTGATACATATAAGCCAGTACCTGAGCCACAGCAACGTAAAGCCCTTCAGGAATTTCTTCGCCGACTTTACAGTGGGTATATAGTGCCCGCGCCAGCGGCGGTGCCTGCATCTGCGGCACGTTATGTTCTTTGGCAATTTCACGGATTTTCAATGCGGCCTGGTCTGCACCTTTGGCAACCATTAATGGCGCGCGCATATCACCGGCCTCATAACGCAGAGCCACGGAATAGTGAGTCGGGTTGGTAATAACCACGTCAGCAGTCGGTACATCGGCCATCATACGGCGCTGAGCGACTTCACGCTGGAGCTGACGGATCCGGCCTTTAACTTCCGGCCGCCCCTCACTTTCTTTGTATTCGTCTTTGATTTCCTGCAGTGTCATACGCAGCTTTTTGGTATGACTGTAAATCTGCCAGGGTACATCCGCAATGGCGATCAGCGCAGTGGACAGACACAGAAAAATCACACTCCAGATAATAATATGGACCGAGCCTTCCACGGCGGGCTCAACATCTTTGCGCAGTAATGACATGGCATCTTCAAAATAAAAACCAAGAACCATCCACGCCATAAATCCAACGACCAACACCTTAGCCCAGGATTTAATCAGCTCCACCAGGGAATTTGCAGAAAACATCCGCTTAAGACCAGACAACGGGTTCAGACGGTTCAGCTTGGGTACCAGAGATTTGGAAGAAAACATCCAGCCCCCTAACCCCATGGGGCCGAACAGCGCGGCTAATAAAACAATAACCAGCCAGGGCGCCAGCGCCAGTGCCGCTTCGTACGCTGAGGCGCTGAGATGATTGGCCATAACACTGGTGTCAAAAGCAGCGCTGCGCTCCAGCGAAAATGCAAACAGCGCAACATGGTTCATGCGTTCCGCCATCCAGGGGCCAAAAAACAGCAGGCCGACAGCCCCCAGAACCAGCACCATGGTGGTGTTGAGTTCTTTCGATCTGGCGATCTGCCCCTCTTCCTTGGCTTTTTCAAGTTTTCGGGGCGTGGGTTCTTCGGTTTTCTCCTGGCCGGTTTCTTCTGCCATCAGGAAAGCTCCGTCAATTTTTTGATAAATTCGAACAGGGTTTCCATATAGCCTTGAAAACTCTGTGCCATATCATTCATGGTCAGCCACAGAATAAACAAACCGACAATCATGGTAACCGGAAAGCCAAGGGCGAAAATATTCAGCTGAGGCGCGGCACGGGTCATCACACCGAAGGCCAGGTTAACGATCAGCAGTGCCGTCATAGCTGGCAGAGAGATAACCACTGCCGCTGCAAACATCCAGCCACTCCAGCTGACAATCAGTCCGAATGCCTCAGCATCCATCCCGGTAAAGCCAACAGGCAGAGTACGGAAACTGTCCGCCAGAATTTCAATCAGCACCAGGTGACCGTTAAGGGAAAGAAAAATAAGACTGATCAGAAACAACAGCCATTGGCTGATAACAACCACAGACGCCCCCTGAGATGGATCAACCGTGGTCGCAATACCCAAACCGGTTTGCATTGCTATAAGTTGGCCAGCCAGCACAAATACCTGAGTAACCAGTTCAACCACAAAGCCAAGTGCGATACCGATCAGCAACTGCTGCAGAATAATAATCAGCGAAGCCACCGACAGAGCATCTACATGAGGTAAAGGAGGCAGCACCGGAACAATCACCAGCGTAATGGCAACCGCCAGCAGCAGACGAATCTGCATCGGTATCATTCTGGAGCCAATCAATGGCATAACCATCAGCATGCCGGAAATGCGCGCAAATGGATAAAGATAACGCGATATCCAGTGGCTGACTTCGAGCGCGTCGATTTCAAACATCAGTCTGCGTCAGCCGATGATAAAGGGGATATTCATATAGAGTTCCTTGGTGTAATCAATGACAGCCGTTACAGCCCATGGACCAAACATAATCACAGCCAGCAATGTCACCACCAGACGCGGCAGAAAGCTCAGCGTCTGTTCATTAATCTGAGTGGCCGCCTGAAAAGTACTGACCACCAGACCAACGAACAGACTGGGAACAATAATCACCACCACGATCACCAGCACCAGATACATAGCATGAGTAAACAGATCACCGATATCGTATGGAGTCATAACTATTCCTCTAAACAGTGCCGAAACTGTTGGCCAACGTACCCATAATAAGTGCCCAACCATCGATCAGAACGAACAACATAATCTTAAACGGCAAAGAAATAATAATGGGCGACAACATCATCATACCCATGGCCATCAGAATACTTGCCACCACCAAATCAATGATCAGAAAGGGGATAAATATCAGAAAGCCTATCTGAAACGCGGTTTTCAGCTCACTGGTGATAAACGCTGGTATCAGAATATGAATGGGAGTTTCTTCCGGTGAAGCAATGTCTTCACGGCCACTGATGCGCATAAACAACTGCAGGTCGTTTTCGCGCGTTTGTGCCAGCATGAATTCGTGCAATGGTTTCACTGCCCGTTCTGCGGCTTCCATTGGCGTGATCGTTTCCGCCAGATAAGGTTGCACAGCATCGGCGTTAATAACGCGGAATACCGGCATCATAATAAACAGGGTCAAAAACAGAGATAAGCCCAGCAAAATCTGATTGGATGGTGTTTGCTGTAATCCAATGGCCTGACGCAGAATCGCCATAACGACGATAATACGGGTGAAGGAGGTCATCATGATTAATAATGAAGGCAGAACCCCCAGCAGGGTCATAATGGCCAGGATCTGGATACTGATGGAATACTCTCCGCCGTTATCCGTTTCCTTATAGGTCACTGCCGGAATCCCCAGATACGAAGGATCGTTATCCGCCGCCTGGGCGAGCAAAGGCAGCAGCGGCAGTAAAACCACTGTTATTAAACGTACAATATTCATTGTCTGATCGCTTTTTTCAGAAGATCCGAAAAATTCACATTCCCCTGCGGAACCTGAACCGCGAGGGGTTCTTCCAGGTCTGTCAGATGAGTGATCTGCTGGGAGGTAATGCCCACCAGAATCTGCTTATTACCCACCTGAACAACCGCAATTTTTTCTTTTACCCCAATACTCTGGGATTCAACAATTTTAAGATTGCCGGATGACTGCACGAAACCCTGACCGCGAAGACGACTGGCAAGCCAGGCAAGCACAAAGATCAGTGCAATAATCAGTATCAGAAAAATCAGCACCTTGCCCGCTGATGCCATCGGATCCGGCGCCGGCGGCAACGTCTTTTCTTCCGCCATTTCTGCGGCCATAGACCAGGCCGGAAGCATTAACAATATGGCTGCCGCCCACAGGCGATCAGCGCAGGCGCTGAATACGTTCACTCTGGCTCACCACATCGGTTAAACGGATACCAAATTTGTCGTTTACCATCACCACTTCGCCATGGGCAATTAATGTACCGTTCACCATGACATCCAACGGCTCACCGGCGAGCCGGTCCAGTTCAACAACCGATCCCTGATTCAGCTGCAGCAGATTGCGGATCGGAATCTGTGTGGAACCCACTTCCATCGAGATGCGTACCGGAATATCCAGAATAACATCCAGCTCCGGACCGTCACCGTTATTCACCGGTGCAGTACCCTCGTCGGTTACTTCATCCAGTGCAACCTGCTTTACATCATCGTCCTCTTCAGAGTCGCCGGACTCTTCCATCGCCGCTGCCCATTCATCAGCAAGCGCGGCTTCGTCATCACCGGCTTCGCTCATTTCAGAAGCCACAGAATCGGCCAGTGCATCCGCATCGATATCGGTGTTTTCTGCGGAATCTTCATTTTCCGGTTTCAGATCATCTTCATCACTCATAATCTGCTCCTTTCCTGTTAACGTCGCCGTTTGTGTATCTGGTCAATAATTTTGACCGCCATATTTTCGTTGGAAATACCCATTTTTCCGCGGAAAACCGGTACACCATTCGCCTGCAGAATAAATTCTTCCGGCATATCAACCGGAATAATATCCCCGGCTTTCAGTTCAGCGACTTCACGCAGTGTGATCTGCCGCTCAACCAGAGTACCGTGAACAGGCACCCTGGCTTCGAGAATATCTTCACGCAGGGACTGCAGCCAGCGCTCATCAACGTCATCTACGTCACTCTGCACACCCGCATCCAGCACTTCGCGGATCGGTTCGATCATGGAATAAGGGAAGGTCAGATGCAGATCACCGCCACCGCCATCCAGTTCGATGTGAAATGTACTGACCACCACCACTTCACTGGGCGAAACGATATTGGCCATCGCCGGGTTTACTTCAGAACCAACGTATTCGAAATCGAGTTTGACCACTGGCGCCCAGGCCTCAATCATGTCACTGAATACCTGGCTTAATACCAGCTGCACAACACGGACTTCGGTTGGCGTAAATTCCCGTCCTTCAATTTTTGCGTGGCGGCCATCACCACCAAAAAAGTTATCCACCAGCTTGAATACCAGCTTGGCATCCAGGATAAACAGTGCCGTCCCGCGCAACGGGCGCATTTTTACCAGATTAAGACTGGTCGGTACGTACAGGGTGTGTACGTACTCACCAAATTTCATAATCTGTACACCGCCAGACGCTACATCAGCACTGCGCCGTAAAAAGTTAAACATGCTGATGCGGGTGTAACGGGCGAAACGTTCGTTGATCATTTCCAGCGTTGGCATACGACCGCGCACAATGCGGTCGTTGCTGGTCAGGTCGTAGGACTTAACACCAGTCGCATCAATATTTTCTTCCGGCTCAATATCGCCGTCATCAACGCCGTGTAACAGCGCATCAATTTCATCCTGCGACAGTAAATCCTGCACGACTGGCCTTCCTCACTGCATCACAAAGTCGGTAAAGAGCACGGCTTCAACACCATCACTCTGACCGGTTTCACGTTTGATGATCTGAGCCAACGCGGCTGTCAGTTCATCCTGAAGTGCGATACGGCCTTCCGGCGTACGTAACGCATTAAAATCCTGCTCACCCAGAATGCGGATGATGTTGCTGCGAATCATCGGCTCATGCAGTGTCAGTGCATCCGCGATGGTTTGTTTTCTGGTCATCACTTCAATATTGGCCTGTAAAAATCTCTGCCGTGTTCCAACCTGAAAGCTGACAACAAATTCCGGTTTCAGAATGATGTACTGAGCCGGTATCTCCGGTTCTTCCACAACTTCTTCTACGGCTTCAGCACCTTCTTCTGCGGCAGCTTCATCGTCTCCCATAAAGAGAAAGAAATACGCCGCTCCGGCACCACCACCCAGCAGTAACAAGACAGCAATGATGATAATAATCAGTTTCTTTTTACCACCACCGGAAGAGCCTTCTTCCCCTTCCGCGCCACCATCTAATTTCAGATCCTGTTCTGCAGCCATATCAGACTTCTCCTGCTTACTGTCAATTTAGCAATAGCCGTGCCACCGATTTCCGTCAAAAATCCAACAGAACAAAAAACAACACAGCATTATCGGCGATCTGGCGCACCATCAAGGCTGGCGGGCTTTCGCGGTTATGAAAGAACCCGGACAACACGATGGAAACGTCCCAGTTACAGTTTAGAAGGTTCTCAGCAGGGCGCCGGGAATACGGCATAGAGGGTTAAGATTCGCTCAAAAAGCTGGGTTCCTGACGCGACAAGAAACAGGCGCTACAAAGAAAATGGCATGCCGAAGCAATTGGCGCAGAAAAGAAATTGAAGAGAACCAGAAGAAGGAGAACAGGGCCGGGTAAAGAGCATCTGTACCCGGCGCCTGCGGCAGACCTCGCCAACGATCAGGCGAAGGTATCCAGCAGCGAATTAACCGCCGAAACAACGCCGCGCGGCTCCTGCAATGATGATTCATCATCGGTTGTCAGGACACCGTCACTGCCATATTGATCATTACCATCACTGCCAGGCTGCCCGGACTGCTGTTGCGAAGAGCCGGACTGTGTGGATACATCAAATCCGCTGAGGGTCATCCCCTGCTGCGCCAGGGCATCACGTAGCCGCTGCGCATTGGCTTCAAGTACATCCCGAACCTGATTATTCTGTACCTGAACCTGCACGCTGGTCTGATCCTGATGAACCTGCAGCTTCAGCTCCATGCTGCCAAGCTCCGGCGGATCCAGCTGAATACGCGCTTCCTGAATTCCTTCAGCCACCATAGTGACGATACGACTGCCCAGAGCCGCACCCCACTTATTACCGTCACTGCCGAATTCCATGCGCTCACGCGCCAGCGTACGTTCTGTTTTCAGCAACTGATCATTGTTTACCTCCTGATCGGAGGTGGTAAACAGTTCAGCTGCCTCACTCTCACTGGTATCTGCCGGACTGCTGGCTGCCGCCAGAGCCGCCGTTTGCGCCGGATCAGCAGTGACTGCTGTCGTGTTATTCACAGGCTGCGCATTGGGCGCGGATGTCTGTGTGACGTTAAGCGGATTCAGCTGGGCCGTTTCGCGGCTGGACTTTTCTGTCACCGGGGTAAAAATCTCAGCGTCAGGATCCAGGCCGCTATCCTGATCGGTTTCTGTATCAGCGCTGTCTGCCGCCATCATATTTGCCGATGAATCAGCCGCTGATCTGCTCTTATCCATGCCTGCGGATTTATTTGCATCAGCACTGCGCGCCGGCGTTGCTGCCGCCGGGGCGGCTACGACCGCCGCTGCTAACACAGCACCAGAGGCATCGGTATCGGATTCATCTGTGGGCGTAGTAATCTGCAACGCTTCAATATCCGTCATCAGCCCGCCCTGCGCTAAGTCATCTGTATCAGTCTCAGCGGGTGAGAGGCTGCTGACCGGTATCGGCTTTTTGCCTTGCGCGATCTGCTCAAGTACAGAACGCAACTGATCGTCAGCGACAGCAGGATCCGTGAGATTGACTGCAGCGCCGGCAAGCGGCAGTGACGGCGGCAAGTGCTGGTCGTCCGGCGGCAAATTCTGTAACTCAGATAAACCTGCAGAAGCCAGATCGCCATCCGCTAATAAACCTGCCAGATCGTCTTCACTGAGGCCCAGATCCGCCAGCAACGTCGCAAACGAACCGTTGCCGGAATCCCCGGAAGTCAGCTCTGATGCCGGTGCATCGAGGTTCTGACCCAATGACATAAACAGATTAAGAATGGAGGAGTTTGATCCCATTGCGTTCATGCGTCGCTCCGTTAAGGATTGAATCCCGTGCCATCAGAGGCACCTTAATGGGTATAACGCAAACACCGGGCCAGATTGTATTCAGAACGAATAAAAAGACTGCGCCCCGCTCACAGCATTTGCTGCATCAGAGCCTTGACTGCATCATACTCCTGCTCAATGGCAGCAATTAACGAGGCAGTATTTTCCAGGCGGTTTTCACGCCCGGCGTTTTCCAGTTCATAACATAGTTTGGCAAGTGCTGCGGCTCCGATATTACTGCTGGCACCCTTAAAGCTATGGGCCAGTTCGCGCAGTGATTCGGCATTTCCGTCATCGCTTGCCTGATGAATGGCTGGCAGACGTGCTTCAGAGTCCTGCATATAGACCTGAATCAATTCACCAAACTCTTCTTCCATCACTTCACGCAGCATATCCAGCGCTTCGGTATCGAAATGATCAACCAGATCCGGCACAGTCAACTTCCTCCATCCTGTGTCTGCGGCCATCGTATCACCGCTTCAACCTGATTGCCTACGCCCAGATAGCGCAGGGAGCTACAGATGCTGTTAATCAGCGGGATGCCGCGCCCTGAGTAGTTATTATTCCCCGTACTGTTATCGCGGTTAAAGCCGATGGCAGCATGATCAAAGCCGCTGCCACTGTCTTCTATGCGCAGTGTCAGCTCACCACTGTGGCCATCTCCGTTGTGCTGCATATGAATACGCACATAACCGCCTTTCAGTTCTTTCAGCCTTTGTTCACGCTGCTGGTAATATTCCAGAAAGCCATTGGCTGATCGCTTCAGAGCGGAGTTCAGTTCCAGCACGCCATGTTCAAAGGCATTGGAAAATAATTCGGCGAATACGGTGTACAGCTGCCCGCCCATCTGCCGCAGTCCCGGCACTTCCATCATGATGTGCATCATCAATGGCATGGGGTTAAAGTTTTTCAGACTGTCCGGCCCCAGTTCATAAGTCATTACCCAGTCTACCGGGCCGGATACCGGACCGGCGGACACTTCCATTATCACGTCACGATAGTCTTCCTGCTCAACCATGGTTAATTCCAGCAGGGTCGTATCATCATCCTGATCATTGCCTTGCAGAAAATCCGACAGCGTACTCTGAATACCATCAAACACGTCTTCCGGCCGCTCTGACTGGGTGAATACATTGCGCAAGCGTTCTTCGCCGAACATCTCGCCATCCGGATTACGCGCTTCCTGAATACCATCCGACCAGAGAAACAGACGATCGCCCGGGTTTACCTGGATTTCCTGCAGATTATCGGAAAACTTTTCATTGCTCAGAACACCTAATGGCAGATTGCTCGACGACAGCGTCTCAACTGCCAGAGTATCGCCCCGCAGCAGGAAGCAGTCGGGCAGCCCGCCCATCCAGATCCCCATGGATTTACGGTCAATATCAAGATCCACAACAGCTGCACAGCAGAAAAAACCGACCGGCAAAATCCCCTTAAGCTTAAGGTTCATTTCGCGCAGAATATCCGGTATACCAAAGCCTTTCGCCGTCATACCGTAAAATATTTCGGCCAGCGGCATGGCACCGATAGCTGCCGGTAAGCCGTGGCCTGTAAAATCACCCAACAGCACGTGCATCCCACCCGCCGGTTTATGAGCGGCCAGCAGCACGTCGCCGTTAAATACCGCCAGTGGCGACAACATGTAACGGATATTCGGCGACGACAGACAGCCGGCGTGAGCAACATTATCAAACACCGCTTTGGCGACATGCTGCTCATGCATCAGATGTTCATTGTTCTGGGCAATGGTATCGCGCTGCTTCTGCAGCGTGCGGTTCATGTCCCGCATGCGATAGAAGGAATTGATCTTCGCCTGCAGAATGATGTGGTTGTAGGGTTTGGACAGAAAGTCGTCACCGCCGGATTCCAGACAGTCGGCAAGACTCTGAGCATCCGTCAGCGAGGTAAGAAAAATGACAGGAACAAAATCTTCGCCGGCCAGGGTTTTAATCTGACGCGCAGCTTCGCGTCCTCCCATGACCGGCATCATAACGTCCAGAAGTACGATATCGGGCTGATGCTGCTCAAACGCTTCTATGGCAAGGGCACCATTTTCCGCTTCAAACACCTGATATCCCTGATTGCGGACAATCCGCGACAAAACCATCCTGTCGATCTGATTATCATCCGCAATCAGTACTTTGATGCTATCCATACTGCTCTGGACTTAATGAATCTGAAACAGCTGTTCGAAGTTCGAAATCGTCAGAATCTTACGCACATCCTGATTGCAGTTAACGATCTGCACGTTGGCGTTATCGCCCCCGGCAAAATCACGCAACAACAACAACATGCCCAATGCAGAGCTGTCGAGATAAGATGTTTTGCCGAGATCAACGACAAAACTCTTTACATCCGCTGCCGTGTTCTCGTAAGCGTCACGGAAATCCTGATGTGCGCTGAAATCAAAGCGCCCATCCACCTTAATGGTCAGTTCCCGTCCGTCGCCTGCGAGTGATGCCTGTACACCCATCGAATATTCTCCATAAATTTCAGTAAGCTAAGCAGCCTGTCAGCATGCCCGCCTCATCTCACTTTTATAGTTTTAGCACAAAGCACAGGAAAGTCATGGCCAACGCACCTTTATATTGCTTCTTTGAGCATAGCTGCCGCAATTTTACTGAGAGGCAGAATCTGATCAGCCGCTTCCAGGTCAACAACCGCCTTAGGCATCCCCCAGACCACGCTGCTGGCTTCATCCTGTACCAGAGTAACCGCACCTTCATCGTGACGGCGTTTCATCGCCATAGCGCCATCAGCGCCCATACCCGTTAGCATGACAGTTACCAGCTTTTTGCAATCCACGTACTTTGCCAGTGAGTCAAACATCACTTCAACAGACGGACGGTGGCGATTGACCTTCTCTGCATCCGACAGCACGCAATACAGGCTCTGCCCTTCTTTACGGAAGGTCAGATGAAAATCTCCGTGGGCGATAATCACCCGGCCTGGCTTCACTTCCAGACCATCACAGGCTTCGCGCACATCCATCGCCAGACTTCGGTCAAGACGGGTAGCCAGAGAAGCACTGAATACCGGCGGGATGTGCTGAGTGATTACGATCGGCGGACAGGTGGATGGCACCGTACTGAGTAACTCGCGGATCGCTTCCGTGCCGCCGGTAGAAGACCCTACTGCGATCATTTTGCTGTATTTAGCGTCAGGCTGTGGTGCCGGGTTAACCCGCAGGTTCTTCTTACCTGCTATTGGCTGAACCCGGGCGTTTGCCGCCATACGCACCTTCTCTATCAGTCGGCCGGCAAACTTATGATAACTGGCTTCATCCTGTGCCGTGGGCTTGGCAATATAATCAATCGCCCCCATTTCCAGAGCATCCAGCGTTGCTGGCGCCCCGGCCTCCGTCAGGGTCGAAACCATGACTACCGGCATAGGCCGGAGACGCATCAGGTTATTGAGAAACTGCAGCCCATTCATTTTGGGCATTTCAACATCCAGCGTCAGCACGTCAGGATTCAGCTGTTTAATTTTTTCCCTGGCAATAAAAGGGTCGGCGGCCATCCCGACCACCTCGATATCCGGGGAATTCTCAAAGACCTCACTGAGCATTTTGCGCATGAGGATCGAATCGTCGACAATCAGAAGACGAATTCTGGTATCCATACGAACCTCCGGTACCTAGAACAAGTCAATGCTGCCAGCGTCAGAAACCGAAGGCTTGGCCATTTCTTTCTGGTACGCGACTTCACGTTTAATAATTGTATCGTTCTGCAGTTGTTTGATCCTTCTGACTTTGACCGATCCGGTATCGGGGAAATAAAGCACTTTACGCGCGAATTCATCACCAAGGTCGGATGCCATTACGCTCAGGCCTTCGTTCTGCAGATAATTGTAGGCGAACAGAATATTTCTCTGACCAATATCGGTCATCGATGCGATCATCTGACCGCCACCGAACAGCTTCACTTCCAGATTCTCCCGACGCCCACCGCGCTTAAGAATTTCGTTGATCAGATACTCCATGGCCCAGTTACCGTAACGGGACGCATGCGTAGAAGGATTACTGCCCCAGACATCGGATGAATGCTCACCCTGCTCCGGTAACATAAAATGATTCATACCACCGATACCGCGAACACGATCACGGATACAGGCAGAAATACAGGACCCCAGAACGGTAACAATCATTTCACCGTGGGTGGACACATAAAATTCCCCCGGCAGAATCTTGGCCGCCCAGACTTTATGGATGTTGTCCCAGTAACGATTTACATGTTCAAAACCAGAGCTGGCCGGCGGTTGAACCGGCCGCGGTGCATCATGAATACTCATCGTGCCTTCCGGTAAATTGTTTGCCCCAGAGAATCAAAGCGATCACTGATACCTGACAGGTTTTCTGAGTGCCCGATCATCAGATGAGCACCGTCCGGCATCATATCGGCAATACGTTTAAACAGAACTTTCTGGGTATCTTTATTAAAATAAATGACGACATTCCGACAAAAAACGATGTCGAACGGCCCTTTCATCGGCCAGTTTTCCAGCAAATTCAGGCGCTTGAAGTGCACCATGTCGCGCAACTCGTCCTTAACCTGAATGGACCGTCCGTCTTTATTGACGCGGAAATATTTCTTCAGGATGTCTTCGCTCAGGCCGTCGGCTCCCGACATGGAATAGACACCATTACGCCCTGTCTCAAGTACGTTTGAATCCAGGTCCGTGGCCAGAATCTTGATATCCCAATCAGAAGGAAAGCCCGCCTGTTTAATGGTAATGGCGATCGAGTATGCTTCCATTCCGGTTGAAGAGCCTGCAGACCAGATACGCAGACGCTTACTGTCCTTGCGGGCGAAACGCAGAGCTGGCAGAAGCTCATCACGCAGGAAGCGAAAGTGATGTGATTCGCGAAAAAACGAAGTCAGGTTGGTTGTCAGCGAATTAATAAAATCCGTTGATTCCTTATCCAGATTATTTTCGAGATAGTCCAGGTACTCGCGGAAAGACGCCAAGTGAAGAGTTCTCACCCGGCGCGCAATCCGTGAATACACCATGCTGCGTTTATGATCAGCGAGAACAATCCCTGTTAACTCACCAGCCATTCTGGAGATCTGCTCGAAATCCTTATCGGTCATCAGGAATTCGCGTTTTTCCTCTTCCTCTGCTGCGCCCATATCTGACTAATCTCCTGATCAGAATTCCGCCCAGTCATCATCATCCGAACTTACAGAAAAGCCGGTATTCTTCTGTCCGGTTGTCGTGCCGGTCGATGCCGGTTTGGCTGGCGCAGCCGGAGCGGCGCTGACAGCGGTCATACCAACATTCATACTGCGATGACCTTCACTGAGGCTGAAGAATTCCATCATCTGCATCATTGACTGCGCCTGTTCTGCCATGGCTTCACCGGCAGCGGAGGCTTCTTCCACCAGCGCTGCATTCTGCTGAGTCATTTCATCCATCTGCGCAACCGCACTGTTGACCTGTTCGATACCGGATGACTGTTCACGGGCAGCAGTACTGATTTCTTTAATCATGACTGACACACGATCAACCGAATCGATAATTTCACCCAGAGTTTTACCGGATTCGTTCACCAGAGAAGTACCGGCTTCCACTTTATCGACGCTGTCACGGATCAGGTCTTTAATTTCACGCGCTGCACCAGCAGAGCGTTGCGCCAGGTTACGTACTTCGCCCGCCACAACCGCAAATCCGCGTCCCTGCTCTCCGGCACGGGCTGCCTCTACCGCAGCATTAAGTGCCAGCAGGTTCGTCTGGAAGGCGATTTCATCAATCACACCAATGATGTCGGCAATTTTCTTACTGGCGTCATTAATTTCATCCATTGCCACCACAGCTTTACTGACCACCTGGCCACCGGTTTCTGCTTTCTGTTTGGCAGATGCTGCCAGCTCGTTAGCGTGCACCGAGTTTTCACTGGTCTGTTTAACGGCACTGGTCATCTCTTCCATACTGGAGGCTGTTTCCTCCAGGCTGGACGCCTGAGATTCCGTACGTTTGCTTAAGTCTGCGTTACCCTGGGCAATTTCGCTGGCACCGGTGGACACAGTGGATGCTGCTTCACGGATCTTGGTAATGATTTCGGTCAGACGGTCAACGGTAGCGTTGGCGTCCTGCTTCAGTTTGTCGAACGCGCCCTGATAATCATCATCGATTTTGCGGGTCAGGTTACCATGGGCGAGTGCATCAAATACGCGAATTGTATCGCTGACAACACTGTCGGAAATCGTCAGCAGGCGGTTCAGACCATCAGCCAGTTTCAGGAAGAAACCATCTTTACCCCGGGTCTCAATGCGGCGGGATAAATCACCAGCTGCTGCGGCATCCACAATCTGATCAATTTCTTTTTCTGCAAATACTTCCTGGGTACGATCTTTCCATTCAAGGATGGTACCGATACGTTCATTATCATCGTTATAAATCGGATTAGCGGTTAACGCGAAGGTACGGCCACCAACCACAATTTCGGTATTGTAGGTTTTGCTCAGTGCACTCAGCATCGAACGCTGATGAGCCGGATTTTTATGGAAGGTATCGATATTTTTTCCCATCAGAGAGGATGCATCAAAGCCCGGGATATCCTTACGCAGATCCGCTTCGGCATCGCCCATCATTTTGGTGACAGCGTCGTTCATATAAATGATATTACAATCGTTATCAGCGATCATGGCATTGGTTGCCACAACATCCAGCGCCTGCTTGACACGGGCATTGGCATTGGCGATTTCACGTTCGCGGGCAGCGTTGGCCATTTCTTCTGTTTTGTCGATCCATTCAACAATGGTGCCCACACGCTTACCATTCGCACCGATCCATGGCGTAGCGATCAGAGAGAAATTCAGACCAGCAACATTGAGCATGGTTTTAAATGGCTTTTGCAGTCCGGCGATCATGCCACGCTGATGCTCTGGTGCCTTGTGAAAAACATCCACATTAGTACCCACCAGATCTTTAACGCTGAACTTTGGTAATGCCTTTTTCAGATCATCTTCACGATCAGACAACATATCAACCAGGCTGTCATTAACGTACTGAATCACCATGTTGTTATCTGCCAGCATCACGTTAGCCTGGCAGATTTTTAATGCACCAGCCGCGTCAGCGTTAACCTTATTCTCTTTGTCTTTCAGCACACGTTCAGTGATATCGGTTGCATACTTAACCACTTTAAAAGGCTTACCGGTTTCATCTAACACCGGGTTGTAGGACGCCTGAATCCAGACTTCTTTACCGCCTTTAGCGATCCGCAGGTACTCGGCCTGATGGAACTTGCCGCGATTGAGGATATGCCAGAAATCGCTGTATTCCTCGCTTTCACGATACTCACTGTCAACAAAGATGCGGTGGTGTTTACCTTTCACTTCGTCAAGGGAGTAACCCATAACATCCAGGAAGTTCTGATTGGCATCCAGAATAGTACCGTCCATAGAGAATTCGATCCGCGCCATACTGAGATCCAGTGCGGACATCACGGATTCCAGCTCCTTCTCGCGCTGGCTAACTCCGGAACCTGAAAACATGCTAAAAATGCTCATTACCTTCTCCTATCCTGCAGACAAGCTGCCGAATCAAGTATGCAGTGCCTTTATTCTGTTATTTGACCAACATTTCCCAGTTGTCCCGGGATGCTGAGCAGTTCGTTCACATCAAGAAGAATGACCATCTTCTCATTCACATTAACCAGGCCTTTAATGAAGCCCGAATTCTTATCTTCTGTCAGTTCTGGCGGACGACGGGTAGAGCCGTCAGAAATGGTGTACACATCAGATACGGCATCAACCACAATCCCCATAACCCGCTCACCATATTTGCCGTCCACTTTCAGAATAATCACCACGGTCACAGGACTATAATCCACCTGTTTCAGACCGAAGCGCAGACGCAGATCCATAATGGGAACAATGGTGCCGCGCAGATTAATTACGCCCTTTATGTACTCTGGTGCGTTAGGAATCATAGTGGACGCTTCCCAGCCACGGATTTCCTGTACGGCGAGGATATCCACGCCATATTCTTCATCTGCCATCATAAAGGTCAGGTATTGCTGCTCATCAAGACCGACAGTTTCTTTGACTTGTTCTGCTGCACTCATTGCTATGCCCTACGCTGCCTTATCGGATGATGTGATTTTTTTGACCGGTTCGAGATTTTTGCCGATGTTGGAAATATCGATAATCAGCGCCACCGTGCCATCACCCAGAATGGTTGCACCAGAGATACCGTTCACTCTCTGGTAGTTCTGTTCCAGACTCTTAATTACAACCTGCTGTTGTCCCAGCAGATCATCAACCACTATGCCAATTTTTTCGGTATCACCTTCAACCACCACCAACATAGGGTTTTCGAATTCTTCTTCTTTGGCGCGCAGGCCGAACATCTCATCCAGACGCACGATAGGAATATATTCATCGCGCAGCTTCATAACGTACTGGCTGCCGGTAATGTGATTAAGCGACAGCTTCTGCAGCTGAATGGATTCAACAATGGATACCAGCGGGAAGATGTAGGTTTCGTCTTTGACTTTAACCAGCTGCCCGTCAAGGATTGCCAGAGTCAGCGGCAGACGAATGGTAAACGTGGAACCTTTCCCTTTATTGGATACCACTTCAATGGTGCCGTTCAGTTCATTGATATTACGTCGCACAACGTCCATACCAACGCCACGACCTGATATATCACTGACGACATCCGCAGTTGAAAATCCCGGCATAAAAATCAGCTGATGAATTTCTTCTTTGCTCAGCTCAACGTTGTCTTCGATTACCTTATTTTTACGGGCTTTTTCCAGAATTTTCTCTTCGTTAAGGCCGGCACCGTCATCTTTTACTTCAATAACGATATTGCCCCCCTGATGATAGGCATTCAGGGTGATGGTGCCTTCTTCAGACTTACCGGCCGCCAGACGTTTATCGGTTGTTTCCAGTCCATGGTCCATGGAGTTACGTACCAGGTGAACTAATGGATCGCCGATTTTTTCCATAACGGTCTTATCCAGTTCGGTATTTTCACCCAGCATGACCAGATTCACTTTTTTACCCAGCTGACTGCCCAGATCACGCACCAGACGCGGAAAGCGGCTGAAGGCGAAGCTGATTGGCATCATGCGGATTTTCATCACGCTTTCCTGCAGCTCACGGGTATTCTGTTCGAGCTGAGACAGTCCTTCCTGCAGACGGGCGAGACGATCCATATCAAAATCCTGACCCAGCTGACCAAGCATTGATTGAGTGATAACCAGCTCACCCACCATGTTGATCAGGCTGTCTACTTTATCGATGGAGACGCGGATAGATGATGGCTCCGCATTTTTCTGCGGTGCTTTTTTCGCTTTTGCCGCAGCGGCAGCAGCACCGGCGACAGCCGCAGTATTCACCGCGGCAGCAACCTTCTCAGGAACAGGCAACGGAGTTACTTCAGCGGTCTGCGCTGCAGCGTCTTCATCGGTATATTCAGCGGCAGCTTGTGCAGGCGCTGCAGTATCTCCGGCAAGAGGATGGATAGCGATTTCACAATCATCAGCAACCCATTCAAAAACCCCTTCAATGGCGGCTTTATCAACATCCGTGCGGACGTACAGATCCCAGCTGATATAACACTGCTCCGGAGTGAGAGAGGTCAGTTCAGGAAGGCGCGACAGATCCGGCACCACTTCCAGGTTCCCGGCGCCAACAATTTCCTGCAGCTCACGGAACATACGGAATGGTTCATTACCTGTCTGCAGCAGATCTTCAGCCGGAATAAATGTGACATGCCAGCCGGCGCCTGCGCTGCCGACTGCGTCTTCAGTAACGTTTTCAGCCACCTCTTCTGCAGCACTTTCGCCGTGCAGAATGGCCTCAAATTCCGCTTTTAATCCCGCTGCGCGCTCAGAATCCGGTTCATCACCTGCCTGCAGACTGGTCAGCATTGCACGCAGGCAATCCACTGACTGCAGAAACAGATCCACGTATTTTGTTTCCATCTGGCGTGTGCCAGAACGGATTTCATCCAGCAGGGTTTCCACGACGTGGGTGAAATTAGAAACCTGCATAAATCCAAAGGTACCGGCTCCCCCCTTAATGGAGTGAGCAGCCCGGAAGATAGTGTTCACCGTTTCAGCGTCAACTTCCTCCGGCACCAGGTCGAGGAGCTGACTTTCCATAACATCCAGCCCTTCGAAACTTTCTTCAAAGAAAACCTGATGAAATTGTGAAAGATCAATGCTCATACATTTACCCCAGTACGCGTTTAATCGTGCCCAGCAACTGATCCGGATTGAATGGTTTTACGATCCAGCCGGTGGCACCTGCCTGCTTACCCTGCATTTTCATGTCGCCCGCAGATTCCGTAGTCAACATAAGTACAGGTACAAACTTGTAATCGGCCAATGTCCGTAATTCCTTAACTAATTCGATGCCATTCATGTTTGGCATGTTTACATCAGAAAGGACCAGATCGTATTTTTTCTGGCTTGCCAGCTTGAGGGCTTCTACGCCGTCGCATGCTTCTTCAACATCATGCCCGGCACCCCGCAGGGTAAAAGAAACCATCTGTCGCATGGATGCAGAATCATCAACAGCTAAAATGCTCGCCATGTTTTAACTCCCGTTAACGTTAGTGCTCTGTATTTGAAAGGTGTAAAGCCTGGGTAAGGCCCAGATAACCAGCAGTTTCCACTAACACATCAGAATACCCCTGCCAGTGAATACGGTGCCCTGTTTTATCCAGTGTAGTCTGCAATGAAAGCAGCAGTTGCAGACCTGCGGTATCACAGAACTGAACCTTGCTGGCGTCAATTTGGATCTCGCCACCCTGGATAACGGACTTTTCGGTTTCGGCAAACAGCGCTTCAACCTGGTCGATACTCAGGCGCTCGCCGCAATTGATGGTGATGGTGTCTGTCATATTCAGCCCCAATAAGCCTTACTATGACTCTAAGATTAGACGCAGATTTTCAGCCTGCTAAAGAAATCGCACTATTGATAGACATAAACGTATTTTTACTGACACAGGTTAAGGTCAGACACGGCGGGGGATACAGAGGCAGGGACGAAATTGAGCGAATCAAAAAACAATAACAGAATGTATTCTGCTATTGTTCGCAAATGTAATAATACAGACGTACCGTTTATAACCCGCATAACCCGTTATCATGCACAGACGGCTTAGTCCGTGATCAGCGATAACTTAATCCGTGATCAGTGATAAGGAGAAGAACGCGCTGCATTGCGACTGGTCCACTCATCGGACTGCTTCTGCGCTTCTTTGTCAGCAACCTGCGCTGCTTCCAGCTCCAGCCGCTCTATCAGTTCCTGCAGTGCTTTTACTTTGCCATGCAGCGCAAGGTAATTCTGGCGGGCGTTGTCTGTCTGCTTCTGCAACAGGGCAATCTGTTGCTGCTGCGCATTAATAGCCTGCTCAATCTGCCCCATAAAGCCAATGGTGTTATGGATCTGTCCGGCACTGACAGCAGTGGAAGACGGGGCTGATATTTTCTGCTGATATTCGAGACTGTAGGTCAGCAGCTGCTGTCGCTGCTCCTGCTCCGCCGCCAGCTTCTGCTGCAAAGCGCCCCACTGGCTGAGCGCCTGCTGTTCTTCGCGCTCGGTCAGATCAAGAACAACCTGCAGACGTCTGGCGCGCGGATGGCGTCTCATCGCGCTTTAGCCTGCGCGTTATTTGATTGATTGCCCTGAGCGGGAATCGGAAACAGTTCATTCAGGGCATTGGCGCTGGCGTTAAGATCCGAGCCTTCACTCAGTCCCTGACGCAACATGGCTTTAATTTTTGGCAGCCGGTCAATGGCCAGATCCAGCAGGTTATCATTACCCGACTGATAGGCTCCGACGGCAATCAGATCCTGATTCTGACGATAATGTGATAACAGCTGTTTACACAGCTGTGCCTTGCGCAGCCAGTCTTCACTGACGATCTGTGGCATAACCCGGCTGACCGATGCTTCCACATCGATCGCCGGATAGTGACCTTCTTCCGCCAGTTTCCGTGACAACACAATATGGCCGTCAAGAATTGCCCGGCTGGCATCGGCCACCGGGTCCTGCATATCGTCACCTTCACTGAGCACGGTATAAAAAGCGGTAATCGAGCCACCACCCTGTGGACCATTACCGGTGCGCTCAACCAGCTTGGGTAATTTATTAAATACGGACGGCGGATACCCTTTGGTTGCCGGAGGCTCTCCCACGGCAAGGGCAATTTCACGCTGTGCCTGGGCATAACGTGTCAGCGAGTCCATTAACATCAGCACATTCAGCCCCTGATCGCGGAAGTACTCCGCCACCGAGGTGCAATACTGAGCGGCACGCAGGCGCATTAAGGGTGAGTCGTCCGCCGGGGATGCCACGACTACAGAACGCTGCAGACCCTCTTCTCCCAGAATTTCGTCGATAAATTCCTTCACCTCACGGCCACGCTCGCCGATCAGACCAACGACGACGATGTCGGCATTGGTAAAGCGGGTCATCATGCCCAGCAATACACTCTTACCGACACCTGAACCGGCGAACAGACCAATACGCTGGCCACGGCCAACGGTCAGCATCGAATTGATTGCGCGGATACCGACATCGAGCGGCTCGCGAATAGGAGCGCGATGCAAGGGGTTAATAGTCTGCCCCTGTAAATGGCCCTGACTGATCCCCTGCAGTGGCCCACGGCCATCCAGAGGGCGTCCTGTGCCGTCCACCACGCGCCCCAGCAGACCAGGCCCCACCGGCACATCCGCAGCAACGGTCAGCGGCCACACGCGGGCCCCCGGGCGCAGCCCTTCCATCTGTTCAATCGGCATCAGGAAAATGCGTTGCCCATCAAAACCAACCACTTCGGCCTCGATATCGCCTCCCTGCTGACGCTCGACCATACAGCGGTCACCCACCCTTACGTTCAGACCAATCGCTTCCAGCGTCAGGCCAACCATCCGGATCAGTTTACCGGCGACTTTGGGCTGATAAGGAGATTGCTCGCCCAGCACCCCTGCCCAGCGCTCACTGAGGCTCATCCGGAACCTCGGTGGATACAGTACGCGATGCATTATAAGAATCTGGCTGAGAGCCGTTTTCGGAGTCCTGAAGAAGGTCAGCAGAGGCAGCTTCAGCGCTTTCTTCTGCCCGGTTGAGAATGTCTGTCGCGGCAGGGTCTTCAGCCAGCGGGGATGGTGGCGTGTCGTCAGCAAGGGCGGCATCGACCGCCTGCTGAAGTTCTTCGTTTATTTCATCCGCTGCGTCCGGCTGTTCAGTCTGCTCAGCAATTGCCTGATGCAGCTGATTCTGTTCATCATCGTCCGGGAAACTGGCAGCTTCCTGCATCAGCATTGGCAGAACCCGCTGCAGCAGCTGATTCAGGTGATCGGCGGTGGAATATTCAACCAGTGAGTGCTCACTTTCGACACGGCATTCACCGGCACGCAGTTTATCGTCCACGCGGTAATGCACTTCATCGCCGGTCATATCCAGACTGTTTTGCAGATGCGCAGCGTCATCAGGGCCGACAAAAACTTTAATCTGTTTTTCACCAGCCGGGAGTTCGTCCAGTGCATGGCGCACGTACTGATAAATGTTACGCGCTCCGCTGTGCAATTCGGTCTGCAGTACCTGTTCACACATACCCGCCAGCATGGCTGCCAGCACTTCCGGCAATGCCTGATCGCGTTCAACGATACTGGCCTGCAGATGCTGAATCAGACGATTCAGACGGCCGGAGATATTATTGATTTCCGCCTGCGCTTTACGCAGTCCTTCGGCGTGGCCTTCTTCACGCCCCTGTTTTTGCCCTTCTGCTTTGCCTTCAGCAAATCCGGCATCGTAACTTTCTTTGTGGCCAGCCTGATAACCGTCTTTATGGCCCTGCTGACGCCCTTCCACCAGACCCTGCTCAAGGCCATCGTTGTAGGCTTCACGACGGATATTTTCCAGCTCTTCTGCGGTTGGCAGATTCAGCTCTTCTGCCTCTTCCTGCGCAGACTCTGTGGCTACTTCTTCCTGCTTTTTCTCTTTTTCTGCCGTCCAGCCCGGCGGCTCCGTCCAGAACGGCAGACGCCAGGGGTTTACGTCTTTTTTATTTTTGACGTCTTCTTCATGCAGAGGATGAAAATGATGCGGCTGACGGATTCCAGTCATATTACATCATGGCCTCACCACCACCGCCGAGCACGATTTCACCGGCATCCGCCAGACGTCGGGCAATGGTAAGAATCTCTTTCTGCGAAGCTTCCACTTCGCTGACTTTAACCGGCCCTTTCGCTTCAAGATCATCACGCAGCAATTCGGCCGCACGTTTCGACATATTCTTGAATATCTTTTCCTGCACGGCCGGGTCCGCACCTTTCAGCGCAACAACCAGAAGGTCGGTGGAAACTTCGCGCATCAGTGCCTGAATGCCGCGGTCGTCGACATCCACCAGATTGTCGAAGACGAACATAAGATCCTGAATCTGAATACCCAGATCTTCGTCCACTTCTTTGATCTGTTCGAGCAGGTCCGCCGCCATGGTGCTGTCCACAAAGTTGACAATATTGGCCGCCACTTTGACACCACCCATACTGGTGGTCTGAGCACCCCCTTTGCCAGAGAACTGACGCTCAAGAATATCGTTCAGCTCATGCAGTGCAGCCGGCTGAACCGCCTCCAGTGCAGCAACCCGCATAACAATATCGAGACGTACTTTTTCCGGGAAATTGGAGAGAATTTCTGCCGACTGGTCAGCGTCCAGGTAGGACACCACGATCGCCTGAATCTGTGGGTGCTCATGACGGATAAGGTCCGCCACCTGGCGCGATTCCATCCACTTAAGTGAATCCAGACCTGTGGTATTACCGCCCAGCAGAATACGGTCAATCAGGGCGCCGGCTTTATCGTTACCCAATGCCTGTGTCAGCATATTCCGGATGTATTCGTCAGAGCCGAGTCCCATGCCGGTCTGACCACTGACGGCTTCCAGAAATTCAGCGACCACGCCTTCAACCTGCGACTGATTAACGTTGGCTAAAGTGGCCATGGCGGTACCGACTTTCTGTACTTCTTTCGGCCCCATGTGCTTGAGAATTTCAGCCGCGTCTTTTTCCCCCAGCGTCATCAGCAGAATCGCTGAGCGTTCCAGGCGGTTCAGTTTGGCAAGATCGTTAGCGCCGTTATTATCTTCAGGCATTTTCTTCGTTCACCCATTTAATAACCAGATTGGCAACCCGCGCCGGATCTTCAGCAATCAGGCCTTTAAGCGCATCCAGCTGCCGTTCAAAACTTTCCGATGCCCCCGGTAGCAGGAATTCATCCATCCCCGCCAGGGTTACTTTATCGTCATCCAGACCGGCTTCGGCGTCTTCAAGTTCATCCAGCAGTACCGAAGTTTCGTCACGTCCACGATTGGCAATACTTTTGATCGTTGGCCGGATCACACCGAAAATCAGCACCAGAATAAACAGACCAGCCAGAACCTGTTTCATAATTTCCCAGAACCATGGCTGCGTCCAGAAATCCGGATCGCCCAGTTCCAGCTCACCTTTACCCATGAAAGGTGAATTAATTACGTTAACACTGTCACCACGGGCGGCGTTAAAACCAACGGCGTCTTTCACCAGTACTTCCAGACGCTGTAAATCAGCATCTTCCCACGGCAGATAGACAGTGTCGCCGTCAGCATTCACAGAAGCCCTGTCATTTACGACTACTGCGACAGTCAAACGACGGATACGGCCAGGCTGTTGTTGTTTGTAACTTAATGTACGATCCACTTCGTAATTACGTGTAGCTTCTGAGCGACGATTAACCGTTGCCCCGCCGGCACCGGCACCACCGTTCGCCTGTTCCGGTGCGGTCGCCGCCGCCGGTGGCTGATTGGATAATGCACCCGGAATACCACCATTGGTTTTATCCGCGTTTTCTTCATCAACCAGCTGCTCACTGCGCAGGGCAATAAGATCCGGGTTATAAAGTTCTTCGCTCTGTTCCTGGATAGTAAAGTCTACGTCGGCAGACACTTCTGCTTTATAGTTTTCCTGACCCAGCACTGGCTTGAGAATATTATTAACCGCCTGAGTAATGCCTTCTTCTAATTTTTCGGTGTATTCCAGCTGTTTATGGGCAACCATTTCACTGCTGTCTTCCGGTTCCATTTTAGACAACAGATTGCCGAACTGATCTACCACAGACACATCGGCACGTTCCATTTCTGACACGCTGGAAGCAACCAGATTCACAATGGCTTCGACCTGGTCGCGGGAGAGATTCTGTCCGGCGTACAGTTCAACAAAAACCGACGCGCGCGGTTTACGCTGATCGCGGACAAACACAGATTGCTTCGGCAAAGCGAGATGCACACGGGAATTACGCACGGCTTTTACGCTGGCAATAGTACGCGCCAGTTCACCTTCCAGGCCGCGGCGATAGCGGGCATTTTCGATAAACTGACTGGTACCCAGAGTATTGTCCTGATCGAGTACTTCCAGACCGACAGTCTTGTCGTCAATCAGACTGGCCGCCGCCAGCTTCATCCGGGCTTCGTGCAGATCGCTGGCTTCTACCATTAAAATCTGACTGGAAGGATCAATTTCAAAATTAATGCCTTCCTGTTGCAGAATTTCAATAATGTCCTGAGCGTTATGATCCTGCAGACGATGAACAAGGGGTTTATAGGTCGGCTCCTGCGACCACAGCATAATGGCAAATGATAACGCCACCACCAGAGCGATACCGCCGATAACAGCGATCTGACGGACAATCGACAGACGGTTAAAACCGGCAAGAACCGGATGGCCTCCTTCTGCAGCTGCAGAAGTACTTTCTGCCGGCAGATCTGATTCCGGAGCCGTTGCGGCGCCTGCGCCTGTTGCTTCAGCGGGTACATTTTCCATAAGGGTCTACCTGTTATACCGGCATATTCATGACTTCTTTATAGGCTTCGACCAGCTTGTTGCGCACCTGGGTCATCGCCTGAAAAGAAACACTGGATTTCTGCATGGCAATCATTACTTCCGGCAGATCAATGGAAGGATCACCCTGTTCAAAACGCGTCGCCATTTCCGCTGAGGTTTTCTGATGAGCGTTTACCGTATCAACGGCGTTTTTAAACATGGTCTGGAAATCCGGTACAGTATTATCACCGCTGATCGCGGCGGTGGACTGCTGTTCACTGAGTTGCTGTACCTTATCCGCCAGACTGGGACGCGTTTCTGTATTAATAGCGGCAGGCTGCTGTTCACGCATCTGCGCCTTAACCTGACGCATCTGCATCAGTACTGAATTAATATCAACCCGATCCACCATATCCTTTCCCTCACCCTGGACAGCTAGTCCGAAATATTGACGCTTTCTGCCGGTTTTTCTGTATTAATTTATGACTCTGCAATCGGCTTGCCAATTTGTTGTGGCGATTTCGTTTTTCAGGTGTCAAAAAAAAGCGCCTTAAAAAAGGCGCAAACAAGGGAAGATTATTACCGGGCGTCAGGCCAGCATGGCCTCGACATCAATACCGTCATCACGCAGACGCGCCATCTTGTATCTCAGGGTTCGTGGACTGATGCCAAGACGGTCGGCAGCATCTTTGCGGCTTGGTTCTTCTTTCAGTGCTTTGACGATCAGTTCAACTTCGCGGTTTTTCAGATCGTTGCCAAGCGCCTGCTCAGAATCCGTCAAAGAAATAACATCCGCCACCGGCATCTCTGACTGACGGTTTTTCGGAACCGGTGTCAGAATAAAATCGGCGGCGAACAACTGTGGACCAGACTGAATAATCAGTGCACGCTGCATCGTATTGTCCAGCTCACGGACGTTACCGGGCCAGGTATGTGTCATCAGTTTCAGTTCTGCATCCGCCGCCAGTGATGGTACCGGACGCTTCATTTTCGCGGCATGGTGTGCCAGCAGCCGTTTGGCCAGTGGCAGAATATCGTCTTTACGTTCACGCAGCGGCAGCCAGTGCAACGGGAAGACACTCAGACGATAATAGAGATCTTCACGGAACTGGCCATCGGCTACGTACTCGGCCAGATCACGGTTAGTGGTCGCCACGATACGGACATCCAGATCCAGTACTTTTTTACCACCCAGACGCTCGACCTGACGTTCCTGCAGAACACGCAGCAGCTTTGCCTGCAGACCAAGATCCATTTCGGTAATTTCATCCAGCAACAGCGTACCGCCATCGGCCTGCTCGAATTTACCCGGCATCGCATTGTAAGCACCGGTAAAGGCGCCTTTTTCATAACCGAACAACATGGCTTCCAGCATATTTTCCGGAATCGCTGCGCAGTTAATGGCAATAAAAGGCTGTAAGCGACGGGAGGAATGCTGATGAATGTAACGCGCCAGTACTTCTTTACCGGTTCCGCTTTCACCGCTGATCAGTACCGTTGAATCGGTTTGCGCTACACGTTCAGCCAGTTGAAATAACTGACGCGAAGCTACCGCTTCACACACTGGTTCTGATTCGTCATCCGCCCCTGCTGATGATGTCTGGTTAAACTGCTGCAGGATTTTATCCAGCTCCGGCAGCTCAAACGGCTTCATCAGATAATCATTGGCACCACGCTGCATGGCTTTAACCGCCTGGCCAACATCACCATAGGCTGTCATAAGCACCACCGGCAGCCAGGGATGAGCCGATTTTATGGCTTCCAGTAACCCCAGACCATCCATACCCGGCATATTAATATCTGACAACACCAGATCCAGAGGCTGTGCCGCGACAATGGCCATTGCATCGTTGCCATTGCCTGCTTCACAGACTTCATGCCCTTTTATCATCAGGGTATCGACAATCGCTTCGCGCAGACGGGGATCATCTTCCACAACTAAAAGACGCATATTTTTCTCCTTGCTGATGACCAATACAGAGCCGCGACCCTGCTATCAGTGAACCGGTAAAATAAATTGAGCTGACGCGCCACCAGTCGGGCTGTCTGTCAGGTGAAATTCCGCTTTATGTGCTCTGGCAACCGCCTGCACCACTGCCAGACCAAGGCCCGTGCCATTGGCTTTTGTGGTGTAAAACGGTTCGAGAATTTTTTCTTTTTGCTGATCTGTCATACCCGGTCCGTTGTCACTGACGGTCAGGCTTATCTGTGCGTCGCCGCAGCGGATAACATCAATATCGATATGCACCGGAGCAGCACTGGATTCGATGGCATTATTCACCAGGTTCATCACTGCACTGATCAGTGCATCGCGGTTACACACCAGACGCTGATCCGGTATTTCATTATGAATGCGGCAGGTACCGTGACTGTTCTGCAATGGCACCTCCATCGCATCACTCACTCCCTGCATTAATTCCGCCAGTGACACTTCGTCGTTCAGCGGCGCTTCACCACGGGCAAAGATCAGCATATCGCGCACCTGGTTTTCCAGATGACGTAAACGTTCCTGCAGCTTTCCGGCAAAGCGGATGCGATGTTCATCCTGCAGTTCAGGCGCGGATAAATGTCCGGCATAAAGGGTTGCTGCGGCTAACGGCGTACGGATCTGATGCGCCAGCGAGGCGACCATTTTTCCCATGGCAGACAAACGTTCATATTGACTGAGCTGTGCCTGTAACTGCCGGGTTTCAGTCATATCCGTCAACAGAATTACCTGTCCCGGCTCGTTCGTCATGGCGGCCGTACGTACCTGCACGCGGCGTCCATCCACCAGTGAAATTTCATGACCATCATCACGACGCGGTTTAAAACAGGTCTGAATCAGCTGACGCCAGCGCCGGCCATTCAATGATTCAACCTTTGCTAACGGCAGCAATAATTCATCTGCGGCGCGGTTACTCTGGCGTACACAACCAAACTGATCGAGCACCAGCACAGCAGCAGGCAACAGCTGCAGCAAGCTTTCCAGCTTGTCCGCAAGGCGTTCTTTTTCCGCCATTTCCTGCATGCGCTGCGCAGAAACATTGGCCAGCTCGCCGCTTAACTGTTCAACACGGTTCTCAAGAAATTCATAGGAATCCGTCAGCTTCTGTGACATTTCGTTAAACATCATAAAAGCTTCACGCAGATCCTGACGCTTACCGGTGGCGCCGGGATAGTCCAGAATTTCCAGAGCGGAGTCAGCCATAATTACCTCACCACGTTTGCCGGATTTCCGGCATTAACATCATCTGATTAGTGGTTGAGCAATTAGCGTGCCTGTTTTTTAGCGTGAAAAATAAAGAAAGGAGTCAAATAAACGAACACAATTCCGACGCAGTCAATCAGTCTGTCTTTGCCAGAACATCATCAGGAAGGCAAAGAGCCGGGCATAATGCCCGGCTTTTTAATAAGTGCCATACTCAGGTGTGGGTACAGCACTGTTTGGCGGTAAAGGTCTCAGGCGAAATCTCTTTCTTTGCGACCGAGATTATACTTGCGCATTTTCTCCACCAGCGTAGTGCGGCGGATATTGAGTTTTTCTGCGGCTCTGGCGACAACACCACTGGCATCATCAAGTGCCTGTTGAATCAGCGAGCACTCCAGATCCTGCAGATACTCTTTCAGATCCAGACCATTGACCGGCAACAGTGCCGGCGAATCGATACCCGCCAGACCATCACCCGGATTAACATCCGTCACCACAGGAATCGGATTGCTTTCGTCCGTATCATCCACATGACGGAATTTCTTCGGTAATTCATTGACGCCGATAACGCCGTAAGGATGGAGAATAGCCAGACGCTCTACCAGGTTCGCCAGTTCACGGACATTGCCGTGCCAGTCATGACGACACAGCGACATAATAGCCGCGGAATTAAAACGGATAGAGCCGCGCTTTTCATTTTCCAGACGTGAGATCAGCTCATTCAGTAACAGCGGCAGATCTTCTACCCGCTCACGCAGGGATGGCATATCAATGGGGAATACATTCAGACGATAGTAGAGGTCTTCGCGGAAAGTCCCTTCTTCAATCATCTGTTCAAGATTTTTGTGGGTCGCCGCAATAATTCGTACGTTAGCATTAATGGTTTTGTTGCTGCCTACGCGTTCGAAGGTATGTTCCTGCAGTACACGCAGAATTTTCACCTGCATATTTAATGGCATATCGCCAATTTCGTCGAGGAACAGCGTACCGCCTTCTGCCAGTTCAAAACGGCCCGGTCGGCTGTTAATAGCACCGGTAAATGCACCCTTTTCATGACCAAACAGTTCACTTTCCAGCAGCTCTGCGGGAATCGCGCCACAGTTCACAGGAACGAACGGCTTACTGCGGCGATGGGAATGGTAATGCAGATTCCGCGCAACCACTTCTTTGCCCGTACCGGATTCCCCCTGAATCATAACGCTGACGTCTTTATCTGCGACCTGCATGATCAGCTCACGCACGTGCTGAATCTGGCGACTGGTACCTACCAGACTGCGGAACAGCTGGACTTCACGGCGTTCGCCACGGGAGCGGTTGTGGGTATATTGTTCACGGTAGACCTGACAGCGATGCAGGCTGTCCAATAATTTGTTGTAGCTCGGCGGCATCTCAACATGAGCAAGCAATGCACGGCGTACTGTCTCGGGCAGAGTTTCCGGCAGACCGCTGTCACCCATGTACAATAATGGAATGCCTTTGTCCCAGCTCAGCAACCCTTCAATAACATCACTCAATGCAAGGGCGTTACTGTCGCCAACAAATACAGCGCTGATTTCAGTACTGTCTTCAACTTTGCCTTCGGCTTCACGGCGCCAGTCCGCAGTACCGGCAACAATGGCCTCTTCACCAAGAAAATCGAGAATGACTTTCATATCGTGACGACGCTGCTCATTGTCGTCGACCAACAGAACTTTAATTTCTCTCCACATAGTGGTTGCCCTTCCTTCCCCTCAAGATAAACCCGCAGCGGCTGCTTGTTATCTGACACCGCCAGTTCGTTGACGACCGTCTGAACAGTTAAGTATCTAATTTGCCGCAAGTCAAACTTCTGACGTTAAAAAAACCATGTATAGCAACTAACGTGCCTAAGAGGGGTTATAGCTGAATTGGTCGTGAAAAGACAATATAGAAAAAGGCCGTAAACGGCCTTTAAGTGTCAAAAAGACAGAAGAGAACTAAACGTAAGTCAGGCAGAAATATGACTGCTCAACCGGGCGGAAGGGTCACCTGCCGTGGCAGAAACCGCTGAAGAAGAACCAGCCAGACCTTTCAGATATTCATCGCGAATCCCGTCCCAGCCCTCTTTTACCTGCAGCATCAGCCCCATTACTTCATCAATGATGGTCACATCGTTTCTGGCAGTGGCAGTGATAAGGCGACGATTCATGTAGTCATAAAGACGTTCAAGATTACGCGACACGTCACCACCGGCTTCATGATCCAGACTGCTCTGCAAACTTTCAATAATTGTGTTTACACGGCCAAGCAAACTTGCCTTTTCTTCATAGTCCTTACGCTCTATCGCACCCTTAGCCTGGGACATACGGGTCAGAGCTGCTTCCAGTAACAGTTGTATCAGCCTGTGCGGATCGGCATCCAACACTTCAGATGTGACGTTTACCTGCTGATATTGCTTGGCACCGCTGTTGTACATAACAGTCTCCTGCAAATGTTCATTGTTATCTATATGACGGCAACTCACTCTCTTTCTTTAGGGTGGAAAGCAATTTTTTACAACGGCAAGCGGCAACCGGCAACCGCAGCGGCAAGTCTGGTCCGCCCTGAAAACCGGCCTTATCAATATATAATCCTTTAAAAACAATAACTTAAAAAATGGCACAGTAGCTGCTTACAGGCATGGAAACACTTTTGTTTATCGAGGCTAATATGGCCAGCGCACAGTTTAAGACAGCCGAACGCCGCCAGAACAGTACGGAATACCGCCGCCTGTTTGATATGGCGAGCCGACTTTACAGCGAAGCTCAGCAGGCTAACGACCGCATTCTGATGCGTAAGGCTGCTCAGATCGCTCATCAGGGTTATCTGCTCAAACCGGATCACCTGACGGGTCTTAACCTGATGGCACGTATTGATATGCAGCTTGGCCATTACGACGATGCCGCGCATTGGCTTAAAGAAGGCCTGCGTATAAAGCCAGACAGCGTATCCCTCTTATACAGTGCTGGCCAACTGTCTTTAGCACGTAACCAACTGGATAAAGCCGCCGACTATTTTGAGCAGTCCGCGAGAATTTCCAAAGTTGCGACAAAATCCTATAACTGGCTGGCCCATACACGCCTGCTGCAGGGCGACTTTGTAGAAGCCTTCCGTCATTACCGTGAACTGATTAAAACCCAGTCAGACAACCGTCAGCTGCGCAGCAAGCTGTTTGAAGCAGCCGATCAAATTGTGGCTGATTTCTACGCTGAAGAACTGGAACAGGATCTGTTGCGTTACCTGGATTTCCGTGACGTGGATTTCAGTCAGCTGCGTACTCTGACAACCTCTCTGCTAAAGCATAAGCTGCATTTGTCCGAAGCTGGTTGCCCGTTAAATTTTGACGATATCATCAGCGATACTCTGTTATTGAAATCACTGCAGCGTTTCTTTTTCTGCGACCCGATAATGGAGCGCCTGCTGATTACTGTACGTCAGTCGCTGCTGTTCAGCTGCAGTAAAAATCTTTCCATCAAAAATGATCTGCTGCCATTTGTTACCGCACTTGCAGCTCAGACCCAGCTGAATGAAGGCGTCTGGTACACGGACGCGCAGGAATATCAGCTGACAGACCAGCTGGAATCGCTGGTTGGAAAAATACTCAGCATCGATGGTACCGGAGCCACTGAAATCGCCCCGGCTCTTACTCTGGTGATGATGTACAAACCCTTAAACGATTGCAGCTTTATCAACGAACTGGCCAACCGCCGCATCAGCTGGCGTGCGTATCCGCTGATTGCACAAACTCTGAAAGAATATCAGTCATTAAGCAAAGCCCGTTTTGAAGTTCCCCAATTGCCTTCTTCCGGCGATAAAATTTCATCCCGGGTGCGCCAGCAATACAATGAAAATCCTTACCCACGCTGGACAGATATCGGCTATAACTTACCGTCAGACTATGTTCAGTCACTTCGTGGTCTGTTCCCTCTGGCAGACTTTTCCCGTATCCGTAAACCTGTACCGGACGTACTGGTTGCCGGCAGCGGTACAGGACGACATGCCATCCGTCTGGCACATTATTTTGCACCAATGCAGATTACAGCATTGGATCTCAGTGAATCGGCGCTGGCTTACGCCTTACTGCAGGCACGCAAACGCAATACACCGGATATTCATTTTATTCAGGGGGATATTCTCAACCTGGATAAGCTGGAACAGGATTTTGACATCATTGAGTGTTCTGGCGTGCTGCACCATATGCAGCATCCCCGGCAGGGACTGCAGGCTCTGGCTGGCTTACTGCGCCCCGGCGGGGTTATAAAAATCGCGCTGTACAGCACAACGGCGAGACAGAAAATCAGCGAGCTGCGTCAACTGATGGGCGATAATATTCCGCAGTCGACACTGGATATGCGTCTGGTGCGGGAAACACTGCTGCAAAACCAGCTGGCTGGTGACTGGTCTGCCATCTATAACTCACCTGATTTCTATAGTCTCAGCGCCTGCCGCGATCTGCTCTTTCATCAGCAGGAACATACTTTTGATGTGCTGGAGTTATCGGACTTTTATGCCGCCTCCGGACTGCAATGGCTGGGCATGCTGGCACCGCCCGGCTCAGCTGAGTTACTCAGTATTGCCGGCAAAAAAGCCGCTCAGCTGAGTCATCAGGAATGGCATGATATTGAGCAGGCCAATCCGTCACTGTTTGCCGGTATGTACCAGTTTTATTTGCAGAAGCCGTTGTAAGCACTGTGAACCAGACACGGGTGAAGTCAGCGTGCCTGCAGCGTTACGTCAGATCTGCCAGTTAATTGGCTGCTGACCCTGTTTGAGCAGATATTGGTTTATCGCCGAAAACTGATGGTTACCAAAAAATCCGCGATGCGCCGACAAGGGCGACGGGTGAGGTGATTTAAGCACCATGTGACGCTGCTGATCAATCACGGCCCCTTTCTTCTGCGCGTAACTGCCCCAAAGAACAAACACCAACCCTGAACGCTGTTCATTCAGCGCCTTAATAGCGGCGTCGGTAAATTCTTCCCAGCCCTTTTTCTGATGAGAACCAGCGTTAGCCTGCTCAACCGTCAGGGTAGCATTTAATAACAGCACGCCCTGATCCGCCCATGGCGTCAGATCACCACTACCACTCATCTGTAAGCCCAGGTCCGCCTGAATCTCTTTGAAAATATTCACCAGAGACGGCGGTACTTTTACACCCGGCTGCACAGAAAAGCTCAGGCCGTGGGCCTGCCCCGGGCCGTGATAAGGGTCCTGACCAATAATAACCACCCTCACCTGATCGAACGGCGTATGATTAAAGGCGTTAAAAATCTGCGGCCCCGGCGGAAAGATCACTTTTCCGGCGGCCTTTTCCTGCTGCAGAAACTCACGCAGAGTGTGCATATAAGGCTGCTCAAATTCCTGCCCTAACACAGCCTGCCATGACGGATGTAACTCACCGGCTTTGCCCACACCGGACTCCTTTATTTTTTAATTTACTGAAATAAAAAAACGGGTAATGCGATGGATGCCATTACCCGTTTTATTTTTACTGCTACTGCGATCAGTCAGCCAGTGGCTTCATGTGCGGGAACAGAATCACGTCTTTAATGGTGTGGCTGTTGGTGAACAGCATAACCAGACGGTCGATACCAATACCTTCACCGGCGGTTGGTGGCATACCGTATTCCAGAGCACGGACGTAATCGTCGTCGTAGTGCATGGCTTCGTCATCACCGGCGTCTTTTTCTTCTACCTGTTTACGGAAACGGGCAGCCTGATCTTCGGCATCGTTAAGCTCGGAGAAGCCGTTAGCCAGCTCACGTCCGCCAACGAAGAATTCAAAGCGGTCAGTCACAAATGGGTTGTCGTCGTTACGGCGTGCCAGTGGAGAAACTTCCCATGGGTATTCGGTAATAAAGGTCGGCTGATCGAGCTTCTCTTCCACGGTTGCTTCAAAGATTTCGGTCAGTACTTTACCCGGGCCCCAGCCTGCTTCTTTCGGGCCAAAGTGAACGCCCACACTCTTCGCATATTCGATGAGTTTTTCCAGGTTATCTTCCGCATGACGGATGATGGCAGGGTCCATCTCAGGATTATATTTAATCACGGACTCCACCATGCTCAGACGCTTGAAATTAGCGCCAAAGTCATAGGAAGACTCACCGTATTCAATGGTCGTGGTACCCAGAACAGTTTCAGCAATGAACTTCAGCATGGCTTCGGTGATGTCCATCAGGTCGTTGTAGTCTGCATACGCCTGATAGAACTCAATCATAGTGAATTCAGGGTTGTGGCGGGTACTGGTGCCTTCGTTACGGAAGTTACGGTTAATTTCGAAAACCTTATCGAAACCACCGACCACCAGACGCTTCAGATACAGTTCCGGCGCAATACGCAGGAACATATCAATACCCATAGCATTGTGATGAGTCTCAAACGGCTTGGCCGATGCACCACCCGGAATGGTCTGCAGCATCGGAGTTTCCACTTCCATAAAACCACGCTGGGTCAGGAAGTAGCGGATACCTTCGATGACTTTGGAACGCACCATAAAGGTTTTACGCGTATCTTCATTGATAATCAGATCCACGTAACGCTGACGGTATTTCATTTCCTGATCCGCCAGACCATGGTGTTTATCCGGCAGCGGACGCAGTGATTTGGTCAGGATACGCAGGTTTTCGATCTGATCGACATCCACGTACAGTTCGCCTTTACCGGACTTGTGCAGCACACCGGAGACGCCCACGATGTCACCGATATCCAGCAGTTGCCAGGCTTCAGATTCTTTCTGATTCGGCTTGGACATATAAAACTGAATGGAATCGCTGGAATCCTGAATACCGACAAACGGACCACCACGACGCATTACGCGACCAGCAACAGAAACGCGCAGGCCCTCTTCTGCCAGCACTTCTTTGTCCTTATGACCGTGTGCACGCTTCAGCTCACCGGCCAGATGGGTACGGTGAAAGTCGTTCGGGTGACCATTGGACTTGCTGCCGTTACGTAACTGCTGCAGCTTGGCGCGGCGTTCAGCGATCAGCTTGTTTTCTTCATGCGCATCGCTGTGATTGGTTAAATCTGTCATGTTTAAACCTTAACTGTGAATGTACCTGCGGGTCGGCAGGCTTTCCTTACAGACCTTTTTTCAGGCTGGCTTCAATAAACTGGTCGAGCTCGCCATCCAGCACCGCCTGAGTATTGCGGGTTTCAACCCCGGTACGCAGGTCTTTAATACGGGAGTCATCGAGTACGTAAGAACGGATCTGGCTGCCCCAGCCGATGTCGGACTTGGTATCCTCCAGCGCCTGAGCTTCCGCATTACGCTTCTGCATCTCAAACTCATACAGCTTGGCTTTCAGCTGTTTCATCGCCTGATCTTTGTTTTTATGCTGAGAGCGGTCATTCTGACACTGAGTCACGATATTAGTCGGCAAGTGAGTAATACGGACCGCAGATTCCGTCCGGTTAACGTGCTGACCACCGGCACCGGAGGCGCGGTAAACGTCGATACGCAGATCGGCCGGGTTAATTTCGATATCGATGTTGTCGTCTACTTCCGGGGATACGAACACAGAAGAGAACGACGTATGGCGGCGGTTGCCGGAGTCGAACGGACTCTTACGCACCAGACGGTGAACACCGGTTTCAGTACGCAGCCAGCCGTAGGCATACTCGCCTTCAATGCGGATCGTCGCACTTTTAATACCGGCAACCTCACCTTCGGAGGCTTCCATCAGCTCGCCTTTAAAGCCATGGGCTTCGATCCAGCGCAGGTACATACGCAGCAGCATGTTGGCCCAGTCCTGCGCTTCAGTGCCACCGGAGCCGGCCTGAATATCCATATAGGCGTTGTTCTGATCCAGTTCACCGGAGAACATACGACGGAATTCCAGCGTTTCCAGCTGGCTGTTGAGGTTTTCCAGCTCGGCGCGGATATCCTCTACGGCGCTTTCGTCATCTTCTTCAACCGCCATATCCAGCAGATCACGGGCATCCCCAAGGCCGGCATCCAGCGTATCGATGGTCTTCACCACCGCTTCCAGCGACGCACGCTCTTTGCCCAGCTCCTGAGCACGCTCAGGGTTGTCCCAGACATCCCCCTGAGACAGTTCATGTTCTACTTCTTCGAGACGCTCAACTTTGTTGGCGTAGTCAAAGGTACCCCCTAAGCACATCGGTACGCGCACTCAGGTCTTTAATGGTTTCAACAATCGGATTAACTTCCAAGACAATATCCCGTGATTCGTTTGTATTGTTTCAGGGAAAGTACCAATAAGGCTTTATAGGCACTGTTCAAAAAGGACGCAGCATTTTACAGAAATGCGGCTGTCTATGCGAGAGGTGCGGCGCGAGAGGTGTCCGCGCTCTGTACTGCCAAAGGGCACAGCAGCGTGGCTTATTCAGGCTTTATCAGCCATCCCGCCCCTTGCAGCGGACGGTTACACTTTTCTTTAAAAATTTTATTGCAAATCCTTCTCATTCAGACTAAATTGCAAATCAAAGTGATTCTCATATGGATTAACACCATGTACGTATGCCTTTGTAAAGCCGTTACCCAGCAGCAGATCCGTCAGGCCGCCGCCGATGGTGCCAGCTATGCAGACATCCGCAAGGAACTGGGCGTAGGAACGGACTGTGGATGCTGCGGCCAGTGTGCCAAGCAAATCGTCCGGGAAACCAGCACGACCGCCGTAGCGGCCTGCGAGTTTTCGGAAGCCTGTTAATCACATTTTCGACACATCCTGTTCCAGGCGGGGTGCTCAGAAAACAAAAAAGGAGCCAGTGGCTCCTTTTTTGTTTTCGTTTTCTTCTGTCGTCGGTTAAATCCCTGAGTACAGATCTCAGACTTTTTACCGATAAGGCTTCACCCAGCCAGTGGCACTGCGTTGTTGGCGCCAACCATCTGACGCTGCAATTCCGCCAGATCCACCATGGTGTTCTGGTGAACAACTTTGCCACGGCGGATTTCCCAGGTAGAGATTGAACTGAAACTCACAACTCGGTGATTAGGCTGCATGCCCATCAACGGGCGCTCAAAACTTCCGGAAAACGTGCACACGGTAATAACGCGGTTACCTTCGGCCATCATCTCTTCGATGCTTACATCAAGATCAATGATCGCAGAGCGAACCTCTGACACGTATTCGATAAAGCCGTCCAGATCGCGGAAGCCTTCTACGAAACTTGTATGATAAACAAAGTCCGGGCTGACAATGTGCCGGAGCAGATTAAAGCGTCCACTATTCCAGGACAGTTGAATAAAATGTTCGACCAGCCGTTTGTTAAAACTTTCCATGTTCTCCCCCGGTTGGGTAATCATCGGCGACGTCATATAATTTTCAACTGCAATAATATTGGACCTTTATAATAATCTCCACCTTTACTTAATGTAGGATATATCTCACAAAACGAAACAAATGATGACTCATTAATTATCATTATTACCGTTCATTGCATCGAACTGTTGCTGCACAAAATCCAGAGTCGAGTTCAACGTCTGAATAATGGCATCGTTGTACAGAAACTGAGACCTTAGTCTCGCTTCTCTAGCTTCCATACGCGCATCCAGCTTTTCTCTTTCTTCATCAATATCCGTCAGATCATCGTCCAGCGCCGCCTGACGTACTGACATCATGCTGTCACGGCCATTGAGGAATCCGTCCATGATTTCTTTCAGCTGATCACCAAACCCTGAAATATAAGTCACCTGGCCACGCATCCCGGGTTCACCACCAGTCACCTTGAGACGCAGCCCGGAGGCATCATCAATAAAACCAACCTGGTCTTTACCCGCCTCACCGTCGCCACGGCCGAGCGTAAACCCGAACACTTCAGCAACGCCACTGGACACATCTTTAATCTGTACATCAGAAGATGCGCCGGTGGACGCAGAAATAATCCCGAAGCGGCCGTACGCATAAGAACTGGTATCGGTGGTGTAATCCACCCGCACGCGGATATCTTCATCGCTGAACGCTGTGGTGTCATTAATTGCCTGCTGTAAAGCCAGCGCCAGACTTGTACCTGAGTTATAAACTGCCGGTTGATTAAGCGTTACTTCAGCTTCAACACCGTCGACTTCAATGGTGAACACATTATTGGTCGCATCTATGGTCACTGGTGTTGAAAAATCTGTCGCCAGATCACCCAGGTAGTAGCCGTTCGTTGCGGCCTGATTGCCATCAACAGCGCGCAAAAACTGTCCAGTGCCCGTCGCCTCAATGCCATTAATCTTACCGGCAACATCCTGACCAACAGCGACAGCCGGAGAGTAAACAGCGGCATCCTGTAATCCCAATGCTGAAATTGCCGCAGGGTCAAGATCGGTAAAACGCACACTGGTACCCAGCCCACCAACAGAAATATTGAACGCACCGGTCAACTTATCCGGGTCGTATTCATAGTCCACGGTGACATCCAGGTCATAACCAAAGTTACGTTCATTGGTTGCCAGGCCAAATCCATCGTAGCCATTGGTGGATACGCCAGCCGACATGCCCAGACTGGTTGCTGCAGTACCACCGAGATTTTTCACTTCTACGGAAGAGGATGCACCGAAGGTAGCAGCGGTTCTAACTCCGTCCTTACGCTGCGTTTCAAAATAAAGCTGTCCGCTGTCATTTACCCGGGCACGAACATCCCCGGCAGCAAACTGCCCACTGTTCACCAACGCCGAATCAATAGCCTGTTGTATGACGGTCAGATTGGACTCTGAGTTATTACCACCCGCCGTACCATCACCGTTAACATCGACATTAATGTCCAGACCATCGACGGTCAGGGTAAAGGTTGCATTCTGTCCGCCGGAGAAATCTATCCCTGCAGACAAGTCGGCGAATGCTGCCGAGCGCGCTCCGCGGCCATCACTTTCAACTTCGATATATTCTTCATGACCGCTGGCAACGGTCGTCAGTTTCAGGCCGCTGCCATCCAGACTTGCAGTGACCACGCCTGCGCCATAGGCGGCGTCGAGAGCGGACTGAATGTCAGCAATATTGTTACCGCTGTTTCCGCTGACAATAATTTCCTGTTCATTGCCTGAGACATTAAGAATGAATCCGGAATTGGCCGCGGAAAAATCAATGGGGGCTGAAATATCCCGCGAAGCCACAGCCGTTTCAGCGCCCTTCACCACACCGGTAAAGTTAGGATCGGAAGACAGTACCGCACCTATCTGATTCTGAATTTCTGCCGCCAGAGCATCTCCGCTCAGATAATTCCCGGCCGGTACAGAAACCTTATTCAGACTGTCGACACCATCAACCTGAACAGCAAACTCAACCGGCGCTGCGAAGGTAACACCAGGATCCTTACCATTGGTCTGTACCCCCTGAGTACCATCGAGCCCCAGCAGAATATCTCCGGTACCAATACCGGTGGCAGAGACTTCGATACTGCGCGCACTGCCTTCTGCAGTGGTTTCAAAGCGCAGATAACCTTCCGCATCAAATGACGCTGTAACCAGACCATTCAGCCCGGGCTGTGCATCGATCGCACTCTGAACCGCCTGCAGAGTATCCTTGCGGTCGCCATAAATGCCGTCGCCATTCAGATCCTGACCACTGGCATCCTGATTAACCACAACAGCAACCGGCCCGGCACCATCAATGTTCAGCGAAAATGTGGCATTACTGGCGGCAAAATTAATACCCTCATCTTCATCAACGGTACTCTGCCCCTGCAGACTGGTGGCGCCCTTGCCATTAAAGGCATCAGCATTCAGTGTGGTCAGTCCGACGCCCTGATAAGCCCCCTGCCCGCTCGCAGTAAAGCCGAGAACATTAGCAACATTTGCATCGACCGAGGCAAAAGAAATACGGGAAGAGGAACCATACTGATTTGAGGTAACCGAAAAATTGCGGGCAGCATTGTCGTAGGCCACCGACACACTGTGCCCGGCGGCAGATACCGCGTTACTGCTGTTTATCTGTAATGCAATTTCTTTCGCCAGCGCATCACCGGATGTGTAGCTGCCCTGAGTCAGGGTGATTTCAGAGTTAGTACCATTAACATTGATATTAAAATTGTTACTGCTTTCATCAATGACCACCGGCGATGAAAAATCGAGTAATGCCAGTGACTGCCCATCATAACGGGCCTGCGTCGCCAGCTGAGTAATCTCAACGTCATACGTACCCGGTCTGGTATTAATGGAATCGTTTACATAAGTAATCTGACTGTCAGTGGTCACGCCGGATTTGGCCAACAGTCCGATAATAGAAGTACGGTCTTCTGTCAGTGCACGGTTAAAAATCGACGTGTCAAAGGTCAGCTGATAATCATTGTTGCGATCGGTATTAACACCTAATTCTGTCAACGAACGATACTTACCTCCCAGGCCGACCACAGGCTCACTGATCAGCGCGCGTAGCTGGGTCATCATCGAGCGAATGGTCGAATCCCCAAGTAACAGACCCGCCTGCTGAGTTTCGGTGTTGTAGGAAGACAGATCGTCGACGAAGGTTTTCAGCTGATTGTAAGTATCAACAAACCCCTGCAGGGTTTCTGTCAGCTCTTCCGTATCAGCACTTACCGTAATATTGACTGTCTTGCCGACATCGGCCCCGTTCAGATTCAGCGCAACACCGGGAATAACCTCTTCCACGACATTGCTGCTGCGGGTAATGGTCAGCCCATTGACCATAAGGGACGCATCCTGCGCGCCTGCAGTTTGTGTCATGGCAGACGAAGCCAGCTGATTTTCGTTAAACGCAAGCGTTGCCAGTCCGGACGTCAGCAGATTGCCTGACTCATCCTGAGCTTCAATTCTCATGGCATTTTCAACGCCGGTTTCAGAAGAGGTCATCAGCAGACGATACCCCGAACCATCGTTAACAATGGTCGCAGTTACCCCCATATCGGCATTGTTGATAGCATCGCGGATGCCGCTGAGCGAACGGTTGGAGTCATCGATCGTAATGCTTTTGGTGATCCGATCACCGTTAATATCCTGGCCGCTGATATCGCCGCTGCCGTCATAGCTGACAGCGCCAAAGGAAAATACCAGTTTTCCGGTTCCCACAACCTCATCAAAACTGGAATACGTCTGACTGGCCAACGCGTGAGCTTTGGCCGTGTTGACCACTTCGACAGAATAAGAACCGGGTTCTGCCACACTGGTGGTGGTGGCTGTGAGGATGCTTTCGTCGGAGGAGGTTGCCTGGGTCGCGCCCACCAGACTCGGACTCGACAATTTATTGGCGCTCGACTGAATATCCGCCATCAGCGACTGAATTTCCCCATAGGCGGTGATTTTCGCCTCGGTCAGTTCCTGGCGGCTGTCCAGACGAATATCTGATACTTCGCGTTCAGCTGTAATCAGCTGCTCGACCAGATCAGACGTCAGTACACCGGACCCAAGTCCTAATGATTCAACGGATGGCATAGTGGTACTCCTGTGAGACCAGAAACGAAAAAACCCTGTACCAGCTTATCGGCCAGTACAGGGTTAATTTAAGGGTCTGGTTAAATAGTCATCAAACCTGTGCACTGAACAATAAAGTTGGTTCCTCATCATTCAATTTTTGCGCCAGTTCCAGAGCCAGTTCACTCGGTATCTGGCGGATCAGTTCTGACGATGATTTATCGTATACCCTGATTACCGTTTTGCCACTGTCTTCATCCAGTTGAAAATCCAGTGTGCGTTTTGTTTGCTGCACATATTCATTGATGCGGGATACAGCTTCTTTGACCTCATCCTGGGTCAGAGGGTTAAGCTTATCCGCCTGGGACGGCAATTGCTTACCGCTCTTAGCATCAGCGACGGAAATATCGTTGGCAGAGCCGGATACTTCTTTCGCAACTGAAGGTGATACAGCTGGTTTATCGATAACGTTCAGTTTCAGCTCACTCATAAATCACCTCTCTGGTTCCTCAGTTAAGCAGCCGGGGGAAGGCTAGCTTCCCCCATCAGCCCGCTGTTATCCCAGGAGGGACAGAACCTGCTGACCAGACGCGTTGGCCTGAGCCAGTACCGAGATACCAGCCTGCTGCAGTACCTGAGTACGTGACAGCTCAGCAGTTTCTGCGGCGAAGTCAGCATCCTGAATACGTGAGTTCGCAGAATTCAGGTTTTCAGAAGTAATCTGCAGGTTACTCACTGTAGATTCCATACGGTTCTGAATCGCACCGAGGTCAGCCCGTTGCGATGCAACCTGAGCAATGGCGTTATCCACTGCAGTCAGAGCTGCTGTCGCACCTTCGAAAGTAGAGATATCAATATCCACCAGGAACTGACCATCTTCACCACCGCCGAATTCGCCCAGAGTGAAGCCGGAATCATCCAGACCACTCTTACCGGAAGAACCAGCTTCGATTGTGATGGTAGAAGCAGATTCCAGACGAACACTACTGTAAACAGTTTCCGCAGAGGTTGCGAAAGCAGACAGAGTAGTCGCCACAGAAGCCTGACCAATACCCTCTACGTCAGCATCCAGACCGAATGCACCACCGGTTTCGATAGCGGCGGCAGTACCACCGATCGCAACAGAAATGTTACGGCCATCGGCTGCACGCAGGGTGATACCCTCACCGTTGTCTTCGGCGGTAACACCGGTCTGACCGGATTTGGCGTTGATCGCATCGATAGTGGACTGACGGTCCTTATCGATATCGCCCTGAGACACAACAGTACCGATATCAACGTTGTTGATCGCGATTGCCAGGGTAGTACCCTGAGTGGCTGCCGTGGTCGGAGCGGCACCGGTAGTACCTACCAGCACGGTTTCATTCACGGTTGCAGTCACACCAGTCTGTTCGGTGCTGCGGTTGATCGCCGCTGCGATCGCAATACCGGATGCAGAACCATCAGAAGAGTTCGACGTGGTATCGGACGCGGTATCATCCACAGAGCTGGAAGCCGAAATGGTAGTACCGTTGATCACCAGGTCACCTTCAGCAATTGCCAGGGTGGCAGCAGTAGTACCTGTACCTGCAGCACTGGAGGTCTGAGCTTCGTTGGTGTAAACCGCAACAGAAGGATCATAGCTGCCACGGGTCAGACCTGAGTTCTCCAGGTCACCGGTACCGGTACCATAACCACCATCAATGTCGATGGACTTGGTATCACCGTCGGCGATCAGTGTGTAACCACCTTCGTAAACACCCGCGGTAGTACCGCTGAGGCTGGAAGAAGAAGCACCTGCAGTGGTAGTGGCTGTTGCCAGACCAAATGCAGTTGTCAGGTTACCACCAGTACCTTCCAGTACGATGTTACGGCCATCTTCCGCAGTCAGAATAACGCCGTTTTCATTACCACCATCGGAAGCAACAACACCGGTCTGATCAGACACAGCGTTAATCGCTGCAATAACAGACTGACGGGTGGCCGCCATTTCAACGTCATTACTGTTAGCAGTCGCCTGCAGTGTAATCGATACGTTGTTGATTTCGATGGTAGCTGCAGTGCTCGCACCGGTTGCAGACATGGAAGAACCATTCACTGCAGTGGCGTCAGCAAAAGCTGTTACACCGGTCTCGTCAGAAGAACGGTTAATCGCTGCCGCAATCGCGATGCCGGAGGCAGAAGAAGCGATAGTCGATTTAGAGTCATCACCGGACACAGAAGGACCGATCGCCTGACCGTTGATCACCAGGTCACCGTTAGAAATACCGAAGTCTGTACCACGGGCGGATACACCCGCTGCATCCGAAGCACCCAGCTTGTCAGCAGTCAGTTCAGCAATGGATACATCCACAGTCTGACCAGCGTTCGCACCAATCTGGAAGGTCGCAGAGAAAGAACCATCCAGCAGTTTACGGCCGTTGAAGTCAGTCTCGTCAGCTGTACGTGAGATCTCAGCAACCAGCTGATCAACCTCAGCCTGCAGTGCTTCACGGTCAACGTCGGAGTTGGTGGCGTTAGCAGACTGTACCGCCAGTTCACGGATACGCTGCAGGTTGTCGTTCATAGAACCCAGTGCACCTTCAGCAGTCTGCGCCAGCGCAATACCGTCACCGGCGTTACGTACAGCAACGTTCAGACCTTTAATCTGAGAAGTAAAACGGGTTGAAATTGCCAGACCCGCAGCATCGTCTTTGGCGCTGTTGATACGCAGGCCGGAGGAGAGACGCTGCAGGGCAGTCTGGTTAGCGCTCTGGGATTTATCCAGATTTCGCTGAGCATTCAGAGATGCGATGTTGGTGTTAATAATTTGAGGCATGGTTTTTCTCCTGTACCTACATGTCAGACAGCCATCACCCTGCGTTTAGTGGTTCTGGCACCGTCAAATAACTCTGTCATGGTCTTTAACGGCCCCTTGCGTAAAACCTTTAGAAATTTTTTCGTATGAATCGAAATGTGCTGTCATCCACTGGCACAGGCATTGCTTTTTCCCTTTGAAACGACAGAAAACAATCGGGAACAGATAATGGATGCTAACCAGCTCGCCCAGAGCCTGCAGGACCGTAAACAGAAGAATATGAAGTTCTTTGAACGCTACTTCCCTTCTATTCACAGCTTCTGTACTAACCGCAGACTGACTGAACTGCAGCTCAATCTCGATTCTGAATCGCTGGAAGTGAACCTGCTGCAAAACGGCGAGCTGATCTATCCGGCACAGACACAGGCCTTTAACAGCAATGAAGCGCAACAGTTTTCTGACGCTTTTGCTCCTGGCAAGATGAACCACCCGTTGCGCCATACCTATGCCAACGAGCTACACCACTTCCGCTATTCCCATGGTCTGCTGGCTGAATATCTGGAGTCGGTTGGTGCTCACAAGGGTAATGCCCGCCCGTACGGATTCCGTCACAGCCTGCCGCAAGTGGTGTTTCTCGGCTCAGGTATTGGCCAGCACATCACAGAATTTCTGAACATCCGTGATGTGCGGCATGTGGTTGTCGTGGAACACAACCCCGACTATTTCATGGCCAGCCTGTATGTCACTGACTGGGAAGCCCTGATCACGCCTTACCTGCAGGCGGATGACCGCTCATTTGTGCTGTCAGTTGGCGATACAGCGGAACTGGATGAAGAAAAACGCGTGCATAACGCCTTTGGCGGGGTATGGAATCACATCTGCCTTAACGTGCCATTCATGCCTATCCAGACAGTTTTCTATGTTCATCGCGCAGACCCCTTCTACACCAAAGTCGCTCGCCGGCTGAACCGTGAAATTGAGCCTTATCTGAACGTCTGGGGCTACTACGACGACGAAGTGAACCAGCTCAACCATGTACTGCACAACCTGTCGAAAGGTATCCGCGTGATGCCAAGGCCGGATCTGCATGACACACCTAAAATCACACTCGTCTGTGGTAACGGCCCGTCGCTGGACAAATACATTGATCTGATCAAACAGCACAGAGACAAAATCACCATCCTCTGTGCCGAAAGTGCCGGCCACTCGCTGGCGAAAAATGATATTTATCCTGATGCTATGGTGATTCTGGAGTCTGACTATATTACCTATCAGGCTGTTTCTATTATTCCCCAGGACAAATCGAAGAAGATTAACATCATTGGTGCCGCACAGATCAGTCCTTTGGTTTTCAACCACTTCAATGATGGTCTGATTTATCTGAAGAGCGAATCCAGCTACGGCAAACTGCTGGCCAGCGATGACACCATTGCCGATGCAACGCCCAGTGCCGGTAACGCCGCACTGGCCATCGCCCTGGACCTGAATCTGCCGGATGTATTTCTGGTTGGCCTGGACTTTGGCTTTGCTGACCCAGGCCAGACCCACTCGGCATCAGCGTTTTACAGCGAAGAAGAACAGGCCGACATGTTTGCCGAGTTCAAACGCAAAATGACAGCCGAAACCTATAAAGTTGAAACCAACGTTCGTGGTGACATATACACCACCCCATTCTATTTCACGGCGAAAACGCACGCAGAGCGCAAAATCATGCTGTCCGGGCGTAAAGACGTTATCAACCTGTCGCAGGGCGTAACCATCATTGGTACGACTGAAATGACAGAAGATGGAATGGCTGAGCTGCTGTCACAACGTCAGGAAGCGCCTGAGTTTATGCTGTTTGACAGCCTGAAAAACGACAGCCGTAAAATCGGACGGAAAGCGCAGGATAAACTGAAGAAAGAAATCATCCGCACCATCAGTCAGATGTGCACAGAAATTACCGCCATTGTGGAAAATATGCAGCCGGACCTGGACAGCATTGAAAGCAGCCTGTTTAAAATCAATCAGGTCGCCATCAACAACCGGGACAGTAAAACAGCGGTGATGAATACCTTTATCCGTGGCACGATCTGGTTCTGGTTGTATAACTTCTACGCGCTGAGCAAACAGATTGAATCAGAAAAAAAACTGAGCCTGTACACGGAAAACTTTAAGCAATACTTCGGCTTTCTGATCAAAACCTTGCCTGAGCATCTGAAAAATTACATCAAAGACTGTAACAGTGATGATGACCCCAGGCTGAAGCTGACCATTTCGCAGCCAGAACCGGATTATGAATTATGGAAAGATAAGGTAATCATCAGGGAGATGGAACATGAACAATAAAGTAAATCAGGCAGATATATTCCTCGAATCCGAAGGCGACCAGTGGTATCAGCGCAATGCCGCCGTACTGACCCGGGATGAAATATTTCCTGATGTTGAAATTATTCTCAGTCATTACACTGAGGATTCGTCCCCTGCGAGGGTTCTGGAAGTCGGCTGCGGAAATGCATCGAAGCTGAGTACGATCTGTGAGCGTACAGGTGCGCAAGGGTATGGTGTCGACCCGTCAGCAGCAGCGGTTGCTGATGGTATGAAAGCCGATCCATCATTGTCGCTGACCGTTGGTATCGCCAGCCAGCTGGACTTTGGCGATGAAACATTCGATCTGATATTTATCGGCTTTTGTCTCTATCTGGTCGACCGTAAAGACATCTACAAAGTAGTCGCCGAAGCCGATCGCGTCCTGAAACCCAGCGGTCGACTGGCCATTATGGATTTCGACCCACCGGTACGCCACAAAAGAAAGTACCACCATAAAGAAGGTATATATTCATACAAATCCCAGTATGGAGATTTCTTTACGGCTGCGGGTCACTACCACACCATCGCCAAAAAAAGTTTCAGCCATTCCTCAGAATACTTTTCTGCCGATGCTAATGAGCGTGTCGCACTCACTCTTTTACACAAAGAAGAAGATCCGTATCCCGAGTTATAATCAAGGCGAATAGCGGGCCCTCTGAGCTAACGTCAGAGGGTTTAACGCTGTTCCAGACAAACGGCTATCGGCCCGGCATATGCCTTCAGCAATGATGAAATTATGCTTTTATCTGCCGTTTAATCGGTCGTAAGAACAACGCTGTCACTGGTCACCGGGCTGGCAGCCATAACATCAACAAGAACCGCCTGCCCGATAATTTTATCGAGATACTTTGGCGCCAGACCAAAGCCAGGCCGGACGCTGCGCACACAGGATGCATCAATAATATCGCCTGCTTTCATATCACGGACAAAATACAGCGAGCGACGGAACTTAACGTTGGCAGACTCGCTGGATTTGGTTCCATAATTTACCGTACCCAAAGCAGCCCAGGCGGCTTTCACATCGCGACATAATTGATTAAGGTCGGCAGGTTCCAGTGAAAAACTGTCATCCGGCCCGCCACCCTGACGGTCCAGAGTAAAGTGTTTTTCTATGATACAGGCGCCGAGAGCCACGCTGGCAACCGCCGTCGCATTATTCAGAGTGTGATCTGACAAACCAGTAAGCTGACCAAAACGACTGGCCATATCGCTTATGGTCCGCAGATTATAATCTTCTGCAGGCGCAGGATAGCCACTGACGCAGTGTAACAATGCCAGATCTTTACAGCCTGCAGAAAGGGCGGCATCCACAGCCTCGGCAATTTCTTCCTCATCTGCCATACCGGTTGAGATGATCATCGGCTTTCCGGTCGATGCTACATACCGGATTAACGGAATATCCACGGCTTCAAACGACGCAATTTTGTAGGCCGGTGCATTCAGGTCTTCAAGCAGGTCCACAGCAGAACTGTCAAAGGGTGAACTGAATAAGGTAATGTTGCATTCCCGCGCCTTGGCAAACAGAGCCGGATGCCACTCCCATGGGGTATGGGCCTCCTGATACAGATCATAAAGCGTACGCCCATCCCACAGTCCACCATGGATGCAGAAATCTTCACGATCAGAATTCAGGGTAATGGTATCCGCAGTATAGGTCTGAATTTTTACAGCATCAGCGCCATTCGCAGCTGCCTGCTCAATCAGTCTGAAAGCAGTATCGATATTGCCGTTATGATTGGCGGACAGTTCGGCAATAATATAGGGCGGTTCGTCTGCCGCTATTCTTCGTCCGTTAATCAGCATAGCGTTCTCCAGCGAATGATGGCTCTGGCAATTCAGGATATTCCTGTTGAACAAGTCTGAACAGTTCTGCAGAAGTACTGATGATGTCGTCTGTGTGACACAATCGACGGACCGCATCGCTTTCCAGCCAGGCATACTGATGGTATTCCTTGCTGTGATAACCGCCGTCGACCGGCAGCTCTTCCTGCAGAGATACGGAACAGGCGATGTCCATGACGGAGGCATGCAGGTCATATATCAGCCCGATCTGACGACAGGACTCAATCGCTTTAATACCACTTTCTTCTGCCAATTCGCGCGAAATCTGATCCGTAACCAGATCTCTGCCGTCACTGTTTTCATCTGCTTCAGGAACATCCATAGAGCCTGAGGGTACAAATTCTTTTTTCCCCGCATACTGCGTCACGGTTTCTGCCCGGGTGGCAAGCAGATATTCTCCCTTCGGATTGCAGATTACGCCACTCACAGCAAGGGGAATAATAACGGGGAGATTGGCACATTGCCGTGCATCAGGGCTCCTGAGCACATAGAAAACCTCGCGATATTGCCGCCGGCCATAACGCAGAGAGCAAAGCCCATCCACTGTCATTTCATGTCCCTGATAACACATCACCTGTGCATCAAATAATGACGAATTTTCTGTGACAGCTGATTGCCAGAACTGGTCAATTTTACTCTTTAATGCAGTGGGAACCGGAATGGCTCTGCATTCTGTCAAACGGGTAGATTCCATAGCGCGCAGCGGAAATGTTGGCAACGCCAGAATATGCGTAAGTGTACTCATATCGTTAATAACGAAAGAAGCATTCTTATGTGCATTAGCGGATTCAGCAACAAAATGAACCGGGATCATACCGGCCTGCCAGGCGGACAGGATGCCGTTATCTGAATCTTCAACAGCGATAAAAATGGCAGCGCCAGGCACCAGACTTCGGGCTTTCAGGTAAATATCCGGACATGGCTTACCACGTTCAACATCTTCGCCGGACACCCAGCCGCTGATGTAATTTTCCAGTTCAAAGTAGCGGACGACCGACGCGATGGTTTCACGTCCGGCGGAACTGGCAATAACGATGGGAACCCCGGCGCTGCTGATATTCTGCAGTGCCTGTTTAACACCAGGAATTAATGATGGTGCTTCATAAAGCCGAGTGAAGCCATCTTCAAAACGGCTGCGTATTGCCGCCTCCGAACCGAGAAGATCATGGTGTGTGGCAATATGCGTAACAATTTCATCCAGGCTGCTGCCGTTGAGACGATCAAATTCCTGCGCACTGCCGGATTTACCAAACAATGTCAGGATATCGAGATAGTTCCTGTACAAGGTGGCCAGCGTATCAACGATCACGCCGTCCATATCAAATACAAAGCAGACCGGATTGGTTATCACTGAGTTCTCCGGAACACATATAAGCGGTTTTGCCCAAAACCACCAAAGCTGTCATGTAATCCGTCAGGCAAAGAGAGCAGCATGTCAGTGACTGCTTTCACATAAGGTGATTCATAGTCCACCTTACCACTGACCATAGGTGTGATAACGTAGAGCATAATATCGTGCAGACTGGCAAAGTTTTCACTGCGAACCAGTTGCAGATGCGGCTTCGCCCCTTCTGTTAATTCATTCTCATTAAAAAACAGATTGAACTTATCCGGCGTTCTGGCTGCCAGTCCTGCATGTTCACGCAATGCATTCTGCTGAGAATAGCTATCGTTAATATTCTCAATCAAAATAACATGTCCACCAATCTTTACCTGATGGGCTATCTGTGCAAGACCTTGCAGCTGCAATTCAACAGAATTCAGATTGATCAGACAGCGATCGGTAAAAGCAATATCGTATTCCCCGGTCAGTTCTGCGTGGCTGTCCAGATCCAACACATTGCCTTCATAGAAATCTGCCTGTTCGGTGGCCTGCTGTGCATCGCGGTTATCCAAAGCACATTTCACCATGTCGCCTATGTAATCGACGCCGGTAAAATGAGTCTGTGGAAAAAACTTACTCAACGCTATGCAATTATGACCATTGCCGCAACCAACTTCGAGAATACTTTGTGCGCCATCAGTGCCGGCGATCTTTTCTATTGCGCGCTTCAGCGCATCAATTTCCAGTAATTTAATGGTCGGGGTTTTTGTAGTCGCTCTGATATCCCCTTTAAACTGTTCAGCCCATCCTTGCCAGTGAGCTCTGATATCATCTAATTCCATCACCTTCTCCCGAAATAAACTGACCCACTTTTATTGGCCCTTCCGTCAACTCATCAGTTCAGACGCTTAAAGCCCGCATGACAGATCGGTCCCTTGAGCAGGTCTTCTACAACACGACCATCTTCACATTCTCTGACGACGGCAAAAACATCATCCAGTTCAGTAAAGTAGCGATCCACAACCTGCTCTGTATGCTCGGTGCAGACATAGACAGAATTTGAGGCAAGAATACCTTTTTCCAGCATCATCTGTGTTGTCAGAGTTTTATAGTAAAGTGCCTTTTCACTGTCAAAGGTAAAACCCGTTAAAGCCGGTAATCCCCAGTGATTGATTTTCAGCTCGTACTTATCAGCCAGTGCCTGCCAGCGCTCGCGGATATTCAGTCCGGTATTGGTAATCGTTTCCCAGGATTTTTCCCGCTCCATAACTTCCAGTGTTTTCAGTGCTGCAGCAGGTCCGATACGCTCAGTCCAGAAGGTACTGCTGATGAAAGTCGATTGAGCAGCCTCCATAATCTCCCGGCGACCAACAACCGAAGTAATCGCATAGCCATTACCCATAGCTTTGCCGTAGATAGCCATATCGGGTTCAACATCGTGCAGTTTATAAATCCCACCAAAGGACTGACGGAAGCCCGAGGTACATTCATCAAAGATCAGGACGATACCTTTCTCGGTTGCCAGCTGCCGGACTTTTTGCAGGAAATTGTCTTCCGGCCCCATATTACGCACGACTTCCATTTTGATGACGCCAATATTGTGGTTATCCACCAGGGCCTGTAATTCATCAAAGCGATTGTAATTAAACGGGTATACTGTATTACGCAGGTTAGCCGGAACACCTTTTGGATCCAGACCCGGCAACAGATGCCCGGCAAGACTTTCATCACTGCCAAGGTTGGCCGACAGATACCAGTCATGCCAGCCGTGATATCCACAGATAGCAACGTTATCTTTGCCCGATGCTGCGCGGGCAATACGAATGGCAATGGCATTGGCCTCACCACCACTGCGGGCATAACGGACCATATCGGCCCAGGGATTTAATTCGATCAGTTTCTCTGCCAGCCAGACTTCCTCCGGGCAGTTAAACGTCGCCATATTGCCGGTGTCGATAACATGACGAACCGCATCATCCACTTCCGGATGGCCGTACCCCAGGATATTGGTACCAATACCCATGATACTCATATCCAGAAACTCGTTGCCGTCCATATCCCAGACCGTACAGCCTTTGGCTTTACTGAAATACGATGGCCAAAGATCTGGCAGAAACATCTCCGAACGTTTGGACAACAGCATATTCCCGCCAGGGATAATCTGTTTTGCCCGTTTCCACAACTTCTGACCTGTTCCCATGGAGGCCCCCTCATTACGTTTGATACCGGAATTACCATCAAATAATTCTGGCTGATCAGACTGCAGATCGCGCACAGCCTGCCAGCTGAAGAAAATATCCGGACTGAAGTGATTAAAAACGTTACGGATAACGACCAGATCTGCTGGTTCGTCCACCGTCCAGCGCCAGTGCGACAAATCAAAACCGGCCTGATATGCCGCCGTTGAACACTGACCGGATTCACGGATCCAGGGGGTCACATGTTCATGGTCATAATCCGAATCTGTACTCTTTATGCAACGGAACAGCGCCTCTGCGCTGAACACTTCCAGATCTAGCCCGTCAGGAAAACAGGGAGGCACAACATTGCTGTAATAGTCTGTACCGGCTGCCAGATACCCGCTGATCATAGTGTCCACCAGAAGTGGATCGACCAATGGGCAATCCCCTGTCACACGAACAACCACATCAGCCTGATGTTTTTTGGCGATATCGGCGTAACGCTGCAACACGTCTTTTTCACTGCCCTGTTCGCAAACATACCCCAGGCTTTCAACGTAAGCTTTCAAAGGTAGATTTCCGCTGTCCACCGAGGTCGCTACTACGATCTGATTCACCCGCTCTGCACGCGCAAGCCTGGCCAGCAAAACACCGATTAGCGGTGTTCCACCCAAATCTTTCATTACCTTACCGGGTAACCTGGTTGAACCCATACGGGCCTGTACGATAGCAACAACCTTCATATCTGACTCCACAATGCCGGATTAATCAGGAGCAGATCATCCGTGGCTATCGGCGCCGGAACAGCGGCTTCAGTCTGTCCGGCAGCGGCGAGAATTTCCTGCCACTGCTCAGGGCTGTCACAGCCCACCACGACGCGATCAATCTCTTTATAGCTCATCACTGCCGCAAGACAGGAAACCAATGGCGATTGTCCGCTTTCTTCAGACCAGCTGTCCCATGTCTGCCAGAGCGAATCCCACTGCTGAAATTTTTCTGGCCGCTGATTTTTTTCCATCAGCAACAGGCCCTGTAAAAATACAGAACGGACATGCACTTCAGTATTGTCACCTGCCAGCTTTTTAAGCCAGCCGGAACTGGCCAGTCTCTGATCAAGAATATTAAATGGTGCCTGAATTATGTCCGGCTGAAGTATTGGGTAAATGCTCTCAAGCTCATCCGGAGAATAAACAGAAACGCCAATTTTCAAGGCTTTTCCCTGAGCTTTAACTTCACGGAGCGCTGCCGCCAGCTCTTCACCAATCTGCGGATTACACAATGCCGTTGCCTGATGCAGCATCAGACCATCCACCGCAGAAAGCTTAAGGCGCTGCAGAGATGCTTCCAGCTGTTCTGCCAACCAATCATGGATTGTCGTTTGGCAATGAAAGACTTCTTCAGGAACAGGAGGTATTTTGGTAATAACTCTGAATCCAGTCAGGTCACACTGGCCCAACAGCTTTTCGCTTTCGCCATAAGCAATAGCAGTGTCCAGGGTGTCGACTCCAGCCTCACGGCAAAGCCGAAGAATCGTGGCGATATCTTCTTTTTTTACCTGTCCAGATGTATTGGCAACACCATAATTCATACCGAACTGCACTGTTCCAAGCGCCAGACGGTTAACATCGGAAGTCAGCATAAACGTATCCCTGAGCAAGCTGGCGATAAATAACGCTGTACAGCGAATTTCACATCAGAAGCGGACAGAGTCGGCCAGTAGCAGCACATACGCTTAACCAGGTTCAACGCCGGACCGGCCTGCCAACGCGGCAATCAGAGTAGCGCTGATATAACGCTGTTGTTCTGTCGTCAGATCCGGGTACAGAGGAATCGTCAGAGCCTTCCGGTAGTAATCCTCTGCTGCCGGATAGTCACCCGCTGAGAAGCCAAGATTACGGTAATAAGGCTGTAAGTGAACCGGAATATAATGCACGTTGACACCCACCCCCTGTTCACGCATGTAATTAAAAACCTCTTTCCTGTTTGCAGCTGCGGTTCCCTGTACATTGTCGATCTGAACCACATACAGGTGCCATGCGGACCCGCTGTCTGGCAGCTGAGTTAAGGGGGTGACATCCACATCGGCCAACAGAGTATCGTAAAAGGCTGCCAGCTCTCTGCGCTGTAGCACGAAGCTGTCCAGGCGGGTTAACTGACTCAGACCAAGCGCTGCCTGAATATCGGTCATGCGATAGTTAAATCCCAATAGGGTCTGCTGGTAATACCAGGGCCCATGACTGGCCTCTGTCATATCGACCTCATCGCGACTGATGCCATGGCTGCGGTAAAGAGCCATTTTATGAGCAAGTTCTGCGGAGTTCGTCAGCGCCATACCACCTTCGCCGGTGGTGATAATCTTTACCGGGTGAAAGCTGAAAACAGTAATATCGCTGAAACGCCCGCAACCGACCGGCTCATTCTGATACTGGCCGCCGATGGCATGGGAAGCATCTTCAATAATATGGCAGCCATAGTGACGGGCCAGCGCGCTGATGGCGGCCATATCACAGGATTGACCACACAAATGCACCGGTACAATAACTTTGGGCAGGCGGCCATTTTTTTCCGCTGTTATGAATTTTTCTTTGAGTGCCGCCGGCGACATGTTACCCGTCGCCGGATCTATATCGACGAAATCAACATCCGCGCCGCAATAGCGCGCGCAATTCGCTGAAGCCACAAAGGTAATCGGCGTTGTCCACAACAGATCGCCGGACTGCAGGCCAAGGGCCAGACAGGCAATGTGTAAAGCCGAGGTTGCACTGTTGGTAGCCAGCGCAAAACCAGCGCCGGTCTTAGACGCAACCGCCTGTTCAAACGCTGGCACAGCCTGCCCCTGAGTCAGGAAATCGGATTTAAGTACCGCCGTGACCGCCTCTATATCGTCATCACTGATATTCTGACGACCGTATGGAATCACAGAGCTGCTTCCTGATGCAGTTCACGGATTTCTTCAATCGTCAGAAAATGAGGATTCGTTCCCGAATCGTAGGAGAACCCTTTATCCACCGGCGTACCATGTTCGTCCAGCAGATTGCGGCAATAATTAACCGGTGCGGTAAACTGAATGGACGGCGTAATCACATAATGATTATCAAATTCGATGGTATGGTGTGAATCATCTCCGGGACACATAGTTTCGTGCAGCTTTTCGCCTGGGCGGATACCAATCTCATTGGTCGCCATACCCGGCGCCATAGCTTCCACCAGATCTGTAATACGGATCGAAGGAATCTTAGGAACAAATATTTCGCCGCCATACATACGGGCGAAATTCTTAAGAACAAAATCCACACCCTGCTGCAGCGTAATCCAGAAACGGGTCATAGCAGCATCGGTAATTGGCAGTGATTCAGCACCCTCACCAATCAGTTTTTCAAAAAAAGGAACAACCGATCCGCGCGAGCCCACCACGTTGCCATAGCGAACAACGGCAAAACGCGGCACTTCACCACCCACCATATTGTTGGCGGCAACAAAAAGCTTGTCAGAACACAGCTTTGTAGCACCATAAAGATTTGCCGGGTTAGCGGCTTTATCCGTAGAGAGGGCAATAACCTTTTTTACGTCGTTGGCAATTGCTGCATGGATAACATTTTCAGCGCCATTAATATTTGTCTTAATACATTCCATCGGATTGTATTCCGCCGCAGGAACCTGCTTAAGCGCCGCAGCATGAATAACATAGTCAACGCCGCGCATGGCCTGAATCAGTCGCTCCTTATCTCTGACATCGCCAATAAAGTAACGCATACATGGCGCGTCATAGACCTGTTGCATTTCAAACTGCTTCAGTTCATCACGGGAAAAGATAATTATCTTCCGGGGCTTATAACGCGCCAGCAAAGTCTTGACGTATTGCTTGCCAAAGGACCCGGTACCACCGGTTATTAAAATGCTTTTGTCATCGAACATAGTCAAACCTCTGACGCTCCTTCCATATTGCATGGATTGAGCAAGTTCTGTACCAGCCTTACAACTGGTTAAACAGTGATAAACGGGATATTGTGGTATAGCTCTGCTGAGCGGCCTCCAACAGGTAAGTCTGCAATGACAGACGGCTGACAGCCTCAGCAAAATCCACATCAGATAGTTTTGATAACACTTCCTGATTGACCAGCTTGACATCAGCCGCCAGGTTGCCGGTGTTCTCCACCACATTCAGCCGGGCACCCAGTTCACTGACCTTTTGGGAAACAGACGTCTGCGCGTTGGTCAGATTGGTCAGGGTGTCTTCAATCAGAATATCCAGGGTTTCAGAATCAACCGGACTGTCAGTCAGCGAATTAAGCCCTGCAGTCAGCCGGTACAGGGTATCGGTAATACTCTGCTTCGGAGACGATCTCGCCAGAATCTCGTCACCCGGTTCCGGGCGGCCACTCATACCGATACTGAGACCGGCGACGGTAATCGGTGCTCCGTCGAAATAGGTTTCATTGGACATACCATCGACAACACGGTTATCAGATGCCCGACGCACCGTATAGTTCGGCCCTGGCGGGGTAATAGCCGATTCCGGATTAAAGGTAATGACCAGATCGTCCGGATAAAATTCGGCATAAGCTTCTTCGTCGACTACAAAGCCAGGGTTCACCTGGAGGGTGCCGGTATTCAGCGGATTCAGACTTGTAGTAAAGGTATTTTTGGCAGCTTCAACGTCGACAAACAAACCTTTACCGCTGTCGCCGGTGGCGACTGTGGTCGTTGCGCCAATGGCGAGGTAGCGCTGACCTTCATCGCCAACAAATTCATAACGCCCGGTTCCGGTCTTCTGGAAGGGTTCAGTCGCACCCTTAAAGCCGGCAAAGATGTGCTCGCCGTTGGCATCACGGGTATTAAAGAGGTCAGCTAAGGCTTCCTGTAACTGATAGATTTCTGCGGCAATAGCCTGGCGATCTTCAATGGTATAAGAGCCGTCGCCGGCCTGCACCGTCAGCTCTTTTACCCGGGCAATATTTTCTGTCACGGATGACAGCGTGGCTTCTTCCAGATTAAGCCGGTTCTCTGCAGCAGTCATGTTGCGGGTGTACTGCTCATTCAGGGCAAGGTCCTGCTGCAACTGCAGGATCTTGGTCGCAGCAATCGGATCGTCCGCTGGTGTCAGAACCCGACGTCCGGTCGATACCTGTTGCTGGGTCTTATTCACTTCTTCCTGATTGTTCAGGATGCCTTTAAGACCGGTTGAATACTGTTGCAGAGTTGCCACACGCATAACTTAACTCCTAGCGGAACGTCGATATCAGAGTATCGAAAATATCCTGCGCTACCTGAATCACCTGAGCACTGGCGTTATAAGCCAGCTCATAGCGGATCAGAGCTGAGGCTTCTTCATCAAGGTTTACTCCCGACATACTGACTACCGCATCCTGAGAATTATTAAAGAGAACTTCCGCAGAATCGCGATTGATCTGAGCACGACTGGTCAGAGCGCCAATATTCTCTACAAGACGGGCGTAATCTTCTGAATAACTGGTATTGCCATTTACCGTATCCTTACTTTCAAGCGCCGCCATTGCCGCGCCATTACGGCTATCGGATGTACCGTCCGTATTAAAATTCACGGTAAACTCATCGCCGGTCTGTGCGAGCCCATCAATAGTGAAATCAAAGCCAAAATGGACAGGTTCACCCACCGGATTATCGGCAAAAAGATTGTTTCCAGGCGGTTCAACATCCAGGCTGTAACCCGGGTCGGTTACCACTTTAATCTGGCCACCCATGGCAATTTTACTTGAACCATTCGCTCCGGTAGCACGCATATCAAGCCGTGGCTGAAAGCTGATATTTCCGCGCTCATCGATATCGACATCTATATTTCCGGAAAAACTGAAACCAGCCTGTTCAAGCTCTGTGCGGAAAGCCTGCAGGACATCGTTACCCGTGGCATAACTGCCGGTCATGGTAATATCAAACTGCCCCTGTCCAGGTACATCAAAGCTGTAGCTGTAAGGACCGCCCTGATCAAAATCATAACCGTCATATTTTGACAGACTGATAAAAGGCGTTTCGCCGGTTTCTGTTAAGCGGATGTCCTGACCGTTACTTACGGAAAAACCATCACCGTGATCACCGGTGATTTCAATGTCCAGATCCTCACCATTAAGGGCAATAATTTTTAACGTTTCACCATCACTGCGGGCGATAATACCCATTTCCTGAAAATCAAAGTTTGCATTGATTCTGTCAGCCAGAAAATCCGGCGTCATCGGATCAGGAATATCGGTTGGGTAGCTCTCGTCGTACTTAGTCTGATTTGTTCCCGGAATATCCGTGAGTACAACACCATTCAGACTGAAATCCAGAGGTAAAAACGGTGTAGCATCACTGCTGAAATCTGACAGTTCAATGGTGGTTCTGGCGCTTGCTTCAACACCCTCCCGCTTACTCAGTTCCGCAGCAATCTCTTTGGCTGAAGCATTGGCCTGGGTAATCAGTGTTGGCTGACTGCGCACCTGGCCGGTATTGGGATCGGTATAACTGATCACAATCCGTTCCGGAAAAAAGCCATTCACCGGATCAATATTCGCGGCCGGTAAAGGAGGCTGATAAGTCGTCGCAACCGGCAGATATCCACCAAAACTGGTGAATGCAGTTTTACCATCGTTATCCGGCAAAATATCGTTGCTGATACCCGGAACATAGGTCTGGTTCATCAGAGGTGGAAACAGTGGAATGGGGTTGGCCGGATCACTGTTGTCGAGCACATCATAAGTGGTCGGGGAGGTAAAACGTACCAGTAACGGCGGTGTCAGACTGCCTTCCGCTGAAAAGTACGGGGTCGATGTATCGTAAACATCCCCTTGCGAAATAATGGCATTACCACGGTTTCCAATGGCGGAATCCGTCAGAATAGGACTGGCCACTGCGACCTGCTCCGGCCGTGAAATATTCATCTCCAGCTGCGCAGCCTGACCTCTTGTCGGCATAATCAGATAGTCATCACCGGCAGCAAAACTGCCAGCCTCAAACACCAGATCAAAACCTTCTACCGATACCGTTTCAGGGTACGCTCCCGACAGAGAACTCTGCTTTACAATTTCGCCGTCGCTAACGCGTTTGATGCGGAAGGTGTAATCATCAGGGCCAGGGAATTCCAGTTCATAATCACTGGTTGTCAACGCCCCGGCATCGGTAATATTAACCGCAACTACCCGGTCGTTCGGTGCTTTATTAGCGGCATCACCGAGAATACGCGTATAGGGTTTTGATCCTTCATTCACACCGGTAAAAAAGTTTTCACCCATCTCGCCATCATAATCGACGCCCAGTTTGTGCTGGTCATTCATGGTCTGATTGATCACCAGTGCCGTACGCCCGAGACCATTCAGCACAGGATCAAGAACCTGATTACGAAAGTCGAGCGTACCTCCCAGTTGCCCGCCGGTAATGCGGTTGGTGATATTTTCGATCTGATCGCCTTTACGGAAATAAATATCGCTGCGACTGGGGTCTGTTGCGCCATTACCGGCAAAGACTTCGTTGTAATCATTGCCGATTACCAGTGCCTGACCGTTACCGATAAATACGTTCCATACCGCATCATCCTGTTCAACGACGTCAACTTTTACCAGTTCGGACAAATCTTTGACCAGCTTATCACGCTGATCCAGCAGATCATTTGGCATTACGCCCTGGGCAGATGCCGTAGCAAACTGTATCTGCTCATTCAATTCAGCCAGAGATGAAGCAATGGTAGAAATCTGCCCGGCCATAACTTCCATCTGGCCATTAATGATTTCATTCTGCGCAGTCAGGCGGTCGCTGATAGCGCTGAAGCGATCAAGCAGACCATCGCTCTGACTCAGCAGTACAGCACGGGCAGGCAGGGATGAAGGATCATCGACAACCGCCTGCAAAGCACCAAACATATTTTCCAGCCCAGGCTGAATCCCGGTACCGGGATCGGCCAACAGGCTGTCAATCTGCCCGGCATTTGTAGCGAGTGTTTCAAAGCTGTTAAAACTGGAGGAGTCCCGCCACATCTGTTCAGTCAAAAACTGATCATAAATACGCGTTACGGTATCAATGCTCACACCAGAGCCGACCCATACACCACCTTTATTCTGTGGCGAATTTGCACTCTGACCAATCACCTGACGGCTGTAGCCTTCGGTACCGGCATTGGTAATGTTATGCCCTGTGATGGTCAGTGCGGTCTGACTGGCTTTAAGTCCGCTGATGCCAATATCGAGAATATCTGCCATCGTCCATTACTCCTGAACAGCTTCAGCAGAAAATGACTGCTGAAGTTTCTGCAAGGCATCATTGAGCGTTGTGCTTTCCGAAATGCGCTGAATTTTATGGCCATACTGAGGGTCCGTTGCGTAACCGGCCTGTTGCAGTACGTGGCCGTACTGATCCGCACCGAGGTCATGACCAATGGCTTTTTCATAACGTGCACTGTTGCTGAGGAAGTCAGCATAGTCACGCAGCCCGTCCTCGATTGAGGCATAGGAGCGGAACGCGGCATTTTCCTTCATTGCAGATCCACCCCGGTATTCATGAGTCGTTACGGTAACGGATTCACCCGGCCAGCGGCTGTCGGCTTTAATGCCGAAGAAATTAAAACTGTTTCTGCCCTGCTCATCGGTAATCATGTGTTTACCCCAGCCGGTTTCCAGTGCCGCCTGAGCAACAATGGCTTTAGCATCCACACCAATCTCTGCCGATACTTTCTCCGCCAGAGGATACAGAGTGGCAACGAATTCTTCCGCAGAGGCAAACTGTTGCCCCTTATTGCCTTTACCGCTTGCCGCTTTGGCGTCATCTGTGCTGCTGTCAGCGGTCGGAGCACGGTCAGCAGATGGGGTATTGATAACCTTTTCGACGGTATCAATGGCTTTACGGAATGCCGCAGATGACTGAATACGACGATCTTCAATTTTGCTGAAATCGAGTTCAGGAGCGCTGTCTTTATCGTCGCCGTATGAACTCATTAACTGACGGTAAATCACATTAGCCAGGCCCGTAGAACTGCCGCCCGCCAGCGATACAGCCATCTGGCTATCGTACATATTGCGGTAGAAATCGGATTCAGGGCTGTTCAGCATGGAGTCTTCTTCAAAGACTTCATTAGCCTTGCGCATAGAGCTCAGCATCATGCTGAGAAACATGGATTCGAACTGCTCGGCAACTTCACGCAGTGCGGCGCTCTGGTCGCTGCGACCCAGCTTATTAATACCCTGCAGGCTATTAACGTCGGTATAAATCGAGCCGGGATCTGATGGTCGTAATGTAGAATTTGCCAGCATAACATTCTCCTTTCCCTGGAAAATGCAACTAGCTTGCCAGTTTTACTATTTACACAGATAAACCTCATACAGCTGATGGCCGAGGTTTATAAAACGAAAAAACGGCTGAGCAGCCATTGCTGTCCCACAAATTTCTATTTAAGCATTTTCGAAAATTGTCAGGCCCCTTGTCCTCATAGAGGGGCCTTAAATTCGCCTCTGGAGCGCCGAAATGAACGATAATTTTTCTGGTCCGCCGGGCATGGATGCCCGGCGAGCGGACAGCGACAGGGATGTCGCACGGGCGCGCGGCCAGTAAAAAT